>Ga0123342_1005844_pt1 | contig 17500 bp, 10 predicted proteins | sample Turbeawhitnodule_FD_89960 | JGI IMG/M metagenome (GOLD analysis project Ga0123342, IMG submission 89960) | Root nodule microbial communities of legume samples collected from Mexico - Turtle bean Mexico white nodule | ecosystem: Host-associated > Plants > Roots > Nodule | place: Mexico: Nepantla... | reverse complement strand
ATGTTGTGTAGTCCGTTTTTGAAATTTAGTTTTCAAAACATGTTTTTGGGTAGATGTTGTAGTTTTGCATTTTTATGTTGTGTAGTCCGTTTTTGAAATTTAGTTTTCAAAACATGTTTTTGGTCATTTTAAAGTGGAATGAGATTTACTTATCATAATTAACATGAGTTGGTAGATGTTGTAGTCTTGCATTTTTATGTTGTGTAGTCTGTTTTTGAAATTTAGTTTTCAAAACATGTTTTAGGTAATTTTATTTCTTGTATAAGAGTTAAGGTATCTCTAAAATATCTCCATTTATTTTTTTATAAAAAAATCATGTTTATTGAATATATTATACACAAAAGGGTGTTAAAACCTTTTTACAATTATCACTATCTAATTATGCAAACTAGTTATATTGAATTTGTGTTTATCGAACCTAAATACTAGATAAAAAATTACAAAAGTAAAGTCATTTTATTTTTTTTATTGATAAAGAATAACATAAATTAATTAGAATATTTAAGGATATTCTAACATGAATATAAAAATGAGCATATGAAATACAAAGTTCTCTTATGCTTTTTGTTTTAGGAAATTATGAAATCTTATGGTCTCAACACACCTGTTAACAAAAGAACAACACCCTAGTCGAGAATCATCAATAAGAAAAAGGAGCGAAGATAAATAATAGCTTAAAGTGAGAGGTCAAAAGCTACAACAGTTAGTCACTCTCGGTAATCTTCCAAGAGAAGTGTTGAATGTTGTTAAAATCACCAATTAATGTAAAGGTAATTTTCTCCTTCCACAAACACATGCAATGAAGATCCTTTTTGGTTTTCCACTTTCTTGGCTGCATCAGACTGTGTAAGAAGTTCCTATGCCCCAAGACAATCCTTGCACATATTAAAATCACCAACCTTGCCATAACATCTAAAAATTTAGTTACTCATTTCACTTACAAAAAATATGCGAGACTTTCCTACACATTACCATTACTTTCATTTTCACAAGGATTTCAGATAAGCTATGAGATTTATGCACCATTCAAAATAAGTAAAATTTACTAAATGTTCTTTACTTATAATCCATCTCAATTCCACCATTTAGAATAAGCCATCTCAATTCTCCAACTAGTCTCAACAACAAAACCAAAATAAAATAGTTATATGTGTAAATGAAAGTAACTTTACATATAAATAAAATGAATACCTTTAAGTCTAATTTTAAATTTTCTTTCATTTTGTTTCAAAGACATTGCTTAGAAGTTTATATTTAGCCTTTCAATCCTCTAATGTTTAACTCAATCCCCACCTATCCTTTTTAGTTGGTGTAATTTTATAGAGCAACCTAGTTAGGTGATACAAAAACTTCTATGGTAAAACACTATATCAACATAGGATAATTCATATATCAACATAGGATAATTCATCTTGTATATTTTCTTATAGGTACCCACTAAATAATTACAAATTAAAATGATGTGGTTAGTGTATGTAATAACTTTAAAAAATATAATATTAAATAATAAAATTAAAAATAAGAATAAGAAAGTGTGAAATATTAAAAACAAAATTTAAATTAAGTAAAAGCTGAAATAATAAACTTAAATTAGCACACAAATAAAATACACATATGAAGCTACAACAATATAATAAACGAACGATATTTAGATTACAATAATTGAATTAAAAAATAAAAATAATAACTAAAATAACATGTCTGTTTATTTGAAGGAGTTAGAAGTGATCAAATCTCCATTTAAGATCATCAATTTTTTTAGTGTACCCTCTCAAAACTCCTGTGAACATTCATCCTTAAACTGTGTAGTCCTTCATGCAACCATTATACTACCTTAAATGTGTCAAAGCATTGGAGTATCATGATGGACTAGAGGTTGTATTCTGATAACATTGGTGTGTCTTTATCGTTAGAATGTTATTCATGATCTTGGGTTATCCTACCATGTTGATAGACATCATTGACATTAACAACATTCAATTTTTTCAATGTTCATTCATTAAAAAAAATGTGTCCAACCTAAAGTGATCAATGTATAAATAGATTAGTGTACGCCATAATAAATTATGTGTGTGATAAGAGGTTGTATGAAAAAGACATCTCCTTGCATTTAATCATGTGTTCCATGATATGATGGTCAATTAATGGAAATGTTATGTTACTCATAACATAAAAATGTCTCCATGGAATACGTGTGCAAAATTGTTGACTTGAGACTTAAAATGTACACATACATGTAAATGGAGAAGTCTATCATTAATATTCAAATTATTTATATTTTTTACGTTCAATCCTACATATGTGGCCTCACCATGAAAGTCAATGTGATATCACAGTCATATTGTAACTTTTCAAGGATGTCTGAATATAATTTTTGTCCTTACTAACTACAATTAATAAACCAATGTGTTGATTTCATTTGTATCTTTGCCTTTGTTATCAATATACAAATAATAGCTTTTGTCACACTTAAGTTTGAGTAAAATACCTTTATAAGATCTTCTTAATACAAAATTTGTTAGATTACAAAGTGTTTCAAAATATTGAAATTGTAAGTGATGTTGTACATACAAACCTAATTGAGCAAAGTATGCAAATAATATTTTTCTAATTAAAAATAAAATGCTAATATCATAATTGTCAGTATTTTTTGGATGAAAAATTAAGGTTATATATGTAAAAATTATAAATTATTACATAGAAATAAATAATTGAAATATTTAAATTTTTTAAAAATATAATACAAAATTATTTTGTACTAATTTAAAAAAAATTATTAAATATATATTTTTTTGAAAATAATTATTTATTATTATATTCATTTGTTATTTTATATAATTATATATGTTTTGTTTATATTATAATTTTATTTTATTATTATCATTATTTGTTGTACTGTCTACCGCCGAGAGGTTGGTCGAGAGGTTGACAGAAAGGTGAAAATTAAATAAATAAATAAATAGTTATTGTGGCAAAACCCATCTAAAGGGCCCAAAACATAAAGGGTGTGTTTAAAGATGATCAGGTGCAAAGAGTAAAAGTCCAACTGATTTTAAGCCCAATAAGAAAGTGTTATAAATAGGTGATCAACCCAAGAGGTAAGAGAGTGAATTTATCTAATAATTAACTAGTATCAATTCTGACCTTGACATCGAAACACCTTTCAGGTACACCCACCCACCCGTGAGAGGAGACTGAAACCGAGAACTGAGAACCGAGAGATCTAGTTTACTTAGCCCAGAGAAGTGAGAGTCTACAAGTCATATCTAAGTCTAAGTCGAAAGCCCAAACCAAGAGCTCACACTGAGAAAGAAGACCGAGAAGTCAACAATCTCATAAGAAAGAAAATTGTTTCTAGGCTCTTGCAAGAACATTAATAATTATATGTTGTTATTAATAGTATAATTAAATATATTTTTTTTATGAATTTATGTAATATTTAATATATTAATTTTGATTCTTTTAATAGTATTGAAAATTATTTTGTTTTTTTTATATAATATAATATTATATTATATAATGGAATATATTGCATATATATTAATAATGATAATAGTATTAAAAATAATTAATTACATTAGGGTGAATGAACTCAACCCAACACCACTAGCTGAATAACACCACCCAAGATCCAACAAGAGCCAAGATCCAACCTGAAACAACGTAAAATATATTATAAGCTTTTCAAACTACATAAAAAATAACAGAACTATCAAATCGATTCTCCATGCAATTCAACCAACTACAAAATCGATTTTCACCATATACAAAGTTGAAATCGGTTTTGCCTTCACTAATATGTCAATGAGAATCGATTCCAACATCCCACAAAAAAAAAAAAGAGAATTGATTATGGCTTCTATGTAGGCACATGAGAATCGATTTGAGAGCACCAACAAGACAAAATTGATTTTGCCTTCTATACAACAACCATCAAACTCGATTTTCATAACTAATACATAAACAAAATCGATTCTCCCTTAAATAGAACGTCTACCAAAATCATTTTTTCTCAACAAGAGACTGAGACTCAGTATCATGAACAATTTGATAGGATTAAGGAGTATTCAGTAAATTTATTTAAGTCTATATGAACATCATCACAAATCACCGCATATGAGAAAAGAATATAAAATCATCTCTACTTGCTCATTTCGTTTATGCACTCATCTTCAAATCACTTGATCAAACAAAGAAGAGAGTCACTCATCCGTCTCCATATATAACAAATACAAATGAGTAAAAACAAACACAACTTAATAGGAAATCTTCTATAAGGTAGAGTCTCTATATATAACAAATACAAATGAGTAGAAATAAACACAACTTAGTAGGAAATATTCTATAATGTACAGGTAAAGTAAACTCAACTATGCTCTCAAAAAGGGAATAAAATCACGTGAGTTTTCGATGCAACTTAGGCAAAATAAGGCACAGGTAAATTCCAAACGTGATGAGGAAAAAAACACCTTCACAAAAAGTGTCAAAAACAGCCAAATGGGAAATGCGAAGTGAGACAGTGGGTGGCACACACACCAATTCAATTTCTACTTCCTTTCTATTGGTCAAACAATATTTTTAAATTTTACTTTCCTATATATAATAATGTTAAATTCAAAATAGAAAAAACTAAAAAAAGAAAAATTGGAATTTAATAAAGTGAAGGCCCCACATAACACCCACTTATGTGCAAGGCTGAAGCCGCCGAATGTGGCAACATAGGATTACGTTTCGATTCACGCATCTTATCATAACATTTACATAAATCTTTTTGTTTCATTCACAATTTTATTTAAGGTTTCCAATTTTCATCTTGCTTCATTTAGGTAATAAAAATAGATTTAATTCTCTCAATTAAATAATTATCTTCATTAAAATTTAATGATGATGTTACCGTTTTGTTTTTTAATATATGTTAGTGAGTTAATAGAGAAAGATTTGCATAGTTTATCTCTAATATTAATTTTTAAAACTTTTGTACATACAATCCTTTATGTGTTTGGTTAACTTTTTATGTTTCTATGAACATTTTTAAAATTGTAACTTTTTTTGGAAAAATATTTTTCCACATTTTTATAGGAATTTAACTTTGACACACCCACTTCACATTGAATAAAAACTATATAAATCCGTGAATGTAATTTCACTATACAAAAGAAAAATGTTCATTTTCTATTACTTTCTAATATATATAAAAATATTATCACTTTCATATTCTCATAAATGCAAAAAAAAAAAAATCATATTTGAGTCTTATTTGTTAAAAAGGAAAATAATATAGAGTGACAGAAAATGAGATGGACCCCACACCCTGCATTATTGTTAATTAAAAAACACTGTATTCACTTCAATTTGCGTCTTAGAAGACTTTTATTATTGTGGGCCCCACATTAAAAGTCAATCTCTCACTTCCCATATTATATATTAACACTCTTACTGTTTTCTTAATTATTGCCTTAAAAAATAATGTTCAAATATTAAAATAAAATAAGAAAATTATAATATTTGGCACGACTAATGATTTTTTTTTAAAAAATTGAAAACTAATTAAGATGTGTATTTGTGGTACAAAATGTAATATTTTATAGTAAACTATTTTTCCAATGTTTAAGCAGAAAGTAACATGATAGAAATGAGTTTATTCTTTTATAATGTCGAAACAATTTTTATTTGCATGTTTTATACAGTGATGAAATTAACTTGGTGAGCAAAAATTATATTACAAAAAAAAATTAGTCTCTAATATAGGAAATTAAGGTAAATTTATGCCAGTAAAAGAATAAATAAAAATATAGTTTTTGCTAATTATATTTGTGAGTGTTTAATATTTTTAAAATTTATGGTTTCCATAAATAAATTGCATGCTTCGAGGATTGTGTTTCCCAAGTAGCTAAAGAATCCAAAGTGTCTCATTTACCTAGATCAATGAAAAGGAAAGGATAGAACTTAAGAATAATAAAAATATATATTAATTTTTATATAATCATCACAAAGTTTTAAAATTACAGAACGATATACTATTTTTAAAATTTTATTTTTCTTCTTTAAATTCAGGTGTCAGTGTTTGTTCATTAAAAGAAAACTTATGATTAATATTATGAAATAATATATTTTATTGAGCATGTTAATTACTATGATTATACTTTGTGTCTCCTAAGAACACTGCAAGTAGTATTTTGAATGCAAGTTGAGAAGCTTTTCTTTGAAGCAAGAAAAAGAAAAAATAAATGTTACACTCAATACCAAACTAACAAGCATGCACGTTTATTTACAAATTCATATAAAAAACAATGTTTCAAGCTTTGATTTTTGAAAAATTATATTTTAGTTCATTTTTATTAATTATTTCGATACTCTGATAAAAAAAATTCTTATATTTGATATTAGGCGAAAAAATAATACTAATAAAAAGTATATCTATTTTGACTATGGTTCACCATATATGGTGCCATGTTAGGATGAAAAAACAAAAATTTGTTGCAAAGAAACATACTTTTATTTCTGGTATTGTTTGAATTTTCCAAGTTGACAAAAAAAATATCTATATTAGTTATAAATAAATTTCAATTTTCTAAACAAACCACAGTGAAAGGGTATTTAATATTTTATTAAAATTTATGAATTTAGAAAAAGCTTAATACATACTTTTCAGTTATAAATGTGGGTTCAAAGATGGACATAAAATAAAAAGTTCATACCAAAATAAAAATAACTATTACTGAATAATTTATTTTTATTAATTCTAAATAAATATTAAAATTTAAAATAAAAGTAAATATATATTTTTACAAGGAATATAGTAGTTTTATAAAAGCTAATATGAGCATTTAAATGAGAAAGAAAAAGGTGAGTGAGATGATAAAATGGGAAAGATTTTCACCCTATGGAATCTCTTATTTCTGCATCTCTTCCAATGATATGAATAATAATGTTATCTCACTTTTTTTGTCATTTATTTTGATAATTGATAAAATAAAAGGTATATATATATAAAAAAATGTAACATAAATGTGAGAAGTAAAGTATTTGATACCTGAGGTCTAACATGATGCAGGCCACCTCAACATGGCTAGTACAGATAGTTGGGACCCCCAGATTGGGTAACATGCGCAGTTGCTCTTTTCAATTTATTATATTCTATTAAATATTTTAAGTTAAATTAAATGTCATCATTGTTTATTTTTTAACTACCATAATTTAATAATAAAGTAGTAGCATTTCCAAATTTTCAACTAAAAAACATCACAATCAGCAACATCAGCAGTAAGAACCGACAAGGCAGCAGCAGAGAGAGAGAGAGAGAAAGGGTGGAGAGGTTGTATTTGCTTGCAGTCTTAATTGAGATTTGAGACTCATTCATGCTGTGAAAGAGGGTATAAAGAGGTGTGTGAGTTTCACACCCTTTCATTCATTCACTTTCTTGGGGGCACAGAATTTTTATTCAATGACCCTTTAATCTTTTTCTATCCATTTCTGCCTTTCTCAACCTGTTCTTGTTCTTGTGTTGTTCTTGTTTTGTTCTAGTTTGCAGCTGAGTTCTTCAGCCTTTTTTGTGTTCCTTCACCATGGCTGGGGACAAGGGAACCATCACTCTTGAAGAGATCAGGAATGAAACTGTTGATCTGGTATATATGCACACACCCTTCAACCTCTTTGCTTTTTCTCTCACTTTTTCTTTCTCTCATTAGTTGTTTTCTAGAGGGTTGAATGAAAGAATATATCAGATATCAGAGAAAGAGTGTTTCTTTTCTGTGTTTGCTTTGTGTGGCATCATGAATGCATAGTGTTTGATTTTGGTTGGCTTCAAAGTTTCATGCTTTTATTTCAGTAGAAGTTTACCTGTTTCATTTGTTGAATCGAATCACATCATGCATGTTTGGATTCCAGATGGGAGAGTTCAAAAACTCTTTTTTTTTTCATATCAGAATTCTGAAAATATATTCTTAACTTTTATCTGACTATTTTCTTCTTTACAATTTGTCTACTGCTGAATTTCTACCTAAAACCTTTACAATCTTCTTATCTTTTTCACCTTTGGGTCCATTTTAGTGGCTCTGAGTAACAGTTCTCAGGAAAAAAAGTTATATTTTTTCATCATATATGGTATGATTTTCCTCGCCTAACGTTTCATTGCTGAGAAAATTAAGGGAAGAAAGGTAAAAGTCAATAGAGGGAATTTCTGGGGAAGGTCACATGCAAGGAGAGAGTTTTTGAATATTGGAACCGTTGCTTTGAAGGAAAACTATAATTAATTACAATCATGTAGTAGTATATAGTGTTTTGTTTGGTCAAAAGCTAAACATGCATGAAAGAGGGTTAGATATTCGTTTTGTTTTTTCTTTACTTGTTGAAAATTTACTTTCTTTGTGGTAGACCAAACGTGTTAATTCACACCTTAATTGCGGATCCAAACATGTGAAATACAGATAAGACATACACGTCTATAGAAAACGAATTCATGTGTTTTCATATTGGTGTACATGGGGGATTCATATTCTCACTTTCTTTAAGGTATTCTCATTTTATTGATTAAAATTATTTGAAAGCTATAAAATTCAAAAGGGTCTTCAAAAAAAATAAAAATTGCATCAATTTAGTATGGTTTCCCAAAATAAAAAGTTTGATTTTTTATTTATTTTTTGTTATTTTTATTATCATCCCATCTATCATGTGTGTGTCTCTCTCTGTCTGTGCCTTGTTTGGTGGGAAGGAATTTAAAGTACTTTTCCGTGGTACTTTGGCCTTTTAAAAATATTGTGTGGATCATGGCCCTTGGGATTAACCGTTTTCATAGTAAGTCTCACATTCAACGGTTGTGACAGTGGGGGGTCCATGCTTGTTTGGATTCATGAATGAGTCGGGCTATGAAATGGCCATTTTGCCCTCACTATCAAGTTTCAACTTGTTTTAATAATAGAATAAGAAAGAAAAAGTGATTTTAATTAAATAGAGACCAAACGGACCCCAACTTGTCCAAGAGGTGAAAGCTGTTAGCAGGCGCCAATCACATGGAGAGATAGCTGTACTGTCCACTCTGACACTTCATACTTTCCTCATATTATTATATTTTTTCTCAAATAATTATGTCTTTAAACATTCATTAAATATTAAAGAGTCTGTCAGATTCCTTCAGTTTTAATTGATGTTTCAACTGTTCAAAATTTGTAACTTAAATTATTCTATTGGACAGTTTCATCTTAAAGTTATCTTAGGTACAAAACATGTTATTTCATTAAATACTTAAAAGTGGCTTTTTTTATATAGTACTTGCTGTTTTTAATATTTTTTTTGTTTGTGGGGGGTTTTATGTAACATCTTTGAAACTTTTGATTTATTAGAATTTTTATTATTATTTGGCTGAGCAAGTTGTTCTGAGGTGGGGTTTTATCTATATTTTTTTTCAACGAATAGGATTAGGATTTTGGGTTTGTACAGTGAAGGGAAGCTTGTTCATACTCACAGGGCTGTTGAGGCATGTGCAGCATTTGGCATGATTTGACTATAATTGGGTACACAGTAGCATAAAAAAGTGATTTTTCAAGATAATTCTTTTAAAAGATAAAATAAGACAAAGTTAGATGACAGTAGCCTCATAAAGATCATATGAAAAGCTAACAAAACTTTATTATCCTATAAAAGTATATACAGAAGTAAAACTTTAATTTTCTGAAAATTTTAAGAAATTTAATTTATTTTTAACCGCTAATTCAATTCATCTCAGACTGCACAAAAAAAGATTTCAAGTAAAGTACAATAATTTTGTTTGTCTGTGTTGTGTGGATAATGTATATATGTTAAATCAAGTTTTATGAAAATATTGTGGAAGAAGTCCAACTGTCCTACACTACCACCGTCATCCCTTATGGTGTTCTGTATGATTGTACTTGTATGCATGTGTGAGGTTACCAAATTTTGGAAACATAAAATATTGAAAGGAAATATGAATCTGATTGATTCATAATAATATGCAGATCAATGTTTACTAAAAGATCTAAGTTATGTACAATAATAATCCCTTATCAGAGAAAGGAAATGAAGGAATCTGATTGTATTGCATTGATTGAGAAAAACTATGGAAGCAAAAGCTTAGTTACATATTAAGAGGAATCTGTTAATTAAGGAGTCCATTTTTTTCTAACAACACTGTGTTATTGTGTTTATAGGAACGCATTCCAATTGACGAAGTGTTTGAGCAATTGAAATGTACCAGGGAAGGTTTGTCCTCCACAGAAGGAGAGAACAGGCTTCAAATATTTGGACCCAACAAGCTAGAAGAAAAGAAGGTTCTCACTTTATGATATATAATCTCTAATATGTTTGGATACAATGATTGAGTGTAGTTTCTGATTGATGGTAGTTGTAAATGTAATGATACACAGGAAAGCAAGTTTCTGAAATTTCTTGGGTTCATGTGGAATCCACTTTCATGGGTCATGGAGGCTGCAGCTATTATGGCAATTGCTCTTGCAAACGGGGAAGGGAAGCCTCCAGATTGGCAAGATTTTGTGGGTATTGTGTGCTTGTTGCTGATCAACTCCACTATCAGTTTCATTGAGGAAAACAATGCTGGAAATGCTGCTGCTGCTCTTATGGCTGGTCTTGCTCCTAAAACAAAGGTAATAATAATACAATTGAAATTTGTGTATTCTCTGCATGCATTTACAAGTTGTGGATGCTTCTTATGAAAAAATATGAGAGATCTTTCATCTCTGTTGCATAAAAAGGGTGGATATGCATTGATAGCATACTTTTTTTTAACAATGTTATTCAGTCACAAATTGTTGCATATGGTATGTTTTTTTATTTTTGTAACAACTGAAGTCATAGTAAGGATGATTTGTATTTGGTTAATGGTGAAAAAATTTTTATACTGATAATGCATATCTATTAAACTCACATTTTAGTCAATCACTTATTACGGGTTTGTTTGGAGGAAATTTCTGCATAAACTTTTATGGAAGAAAAATGAAACCAATTTTACCTTTATAACTACGTGACGTTAAGAATGGACTAGTTTAAACATGTTATCATGTCTGACAAAAATGTTGATGCCTTTGCAGGTACTTAGAGATGGTAAATGGAGTGAGCAAGAAGCTGCAATTCTGGTCCCGGGAGACATCATCAGCATCAAGCTAGGTGACATTATACCTGCTGATGCTCGTCTTCTAGAGGGTGATCCTCTGATGGTTGATCAAGCAGCACTGACTGGGGAGTCACTTCCAGTTACTAAGCATCCAGGGCAAGAAGTGTTCTCAGGCTCAACTTGCAAACAAGGAGAAATTGAAGCCGTTGTGATTGCAACTGGTGTGCACACATTCTTTGGAAAGGCAGCACACTTGGTGGATAGCACTAACCAAGTTGGACATTTCCAGAAGGTTCTTACAGCAATTGGGAACTTCTGCATCTGTTCCATTGCGGTTGGTATGCTAGCTGAGCTCATAGTGATGTACCCAATTCAGCACCGGAAGTACAGGGATGGAATTGACAACCTGTTGGTGCTCTTGATTGGAGGTATCCCCATTGCTATGCCTACTGTGTTGTCTGTGACAATGGCCATTGGTTCTCACAAGCTCTCTCAGCAAGGTGCCATCACCAAGAGAATGACTGCCATTGAAGAAATGGCAGGCATGGATGTCCTTTGCAGTGACAAGACAGGAACACTCACCCTCAACAAACTCACTGTTGACAAGAACTTAGTTGAAGTCTTTGCCAAGGGTGTGGACAAGGATCATGTCATCCTTCTTGCTGCCAGGGCAGCCAGGACTGAAAACCAGGATGCCATTGATGCTGCAATTGTTGGAATGCTTGCTGATCCTAAAGAGGTTTGCCCCATTTATTAAATTAAAATTATTTTAAGAAAGTGTATATATATCTAAAAGCTTGGCCAAACATGCCAAGATATTTCAGAAGCCATATCTTTAGCACTTTGTTTTTGGATAATATCTTAAACAAATGCATTCTAAATATCTCTTCAATTTCATTATTTACTGTCGTGGAGTTCATTATAGAAATATTCTGGCATGAATTACGTGAAAATTTATATGTATGCCTTGTGCAGGCAAGGGCTGGGATAAGAGAGGTGCACTTTCTACCATTCAATCCTGTTGACAAGAGAACTGCTTTGACTTACATTGATGCGAGTGGTAATTGGCACAGGGCAAGCAAAGGTGCCCCTGAGCAGGTAACCTTGATCAGTTTGTTCATAATTTGTGAGACTTATAGTTACTCCATTGGTGCTAATGTATTTATTTTGGTGAACAGATTATGTCCCTATGTAACCTCAGGGATGATGCTAAGAAGAAGGTCCATGCTATCATTGACAAGTTTGCAGAAAGAGGGCTTCGTTCACTTGCTGTTTCTAGACAGGTTTCAATAGCTAGCTAGTCTTCAAGTTTGAATTTTATTTGTGGTAAATCTTCATTTCCCTTCACAAAAATAATCCTTCATGTTTACTCACTGATACTTCTACAGGAAGTTCCTGAGAAATCAAAAGAAAGTGCTGGTGCTCCATGGCAGTTTGTTGGTTTGTTGTCACTGTTTGATCCCCCTAGGCATGACAGTGCTGAAACCATTCGCCAAGCTCTTAACCTTGGTGTAAATGTTAAGATGATTACTGGTAACTAATCTCCATCATTCCAAAATCTGTAGGAAGGCTATATTAGCAATAAAATGCAATATTTATTACCAGACATCCTTAATTTAGTATCATGAATTTTGTTCTGCCCTTAGGTGATCAACTTGCCATAGCTAAGGAAACAGGAAGGAGACTTGGAATGGGAACAAATATGTATCCATCTGCTTCATTGCTTGGTCAAGACAAAGATGCAAGTATTGCAGCACTCCCTGTAGAAGAGCTGATTGAGAAGGCAGATGGATTTGCTGGTGTTTTTCCAGGTTCGTACTTTTGTATCAGCTCACTATTATCTTCTTATTATTGCCTTTTGCCTCTACTTATGTTCTTTAAAAATGTGTGATAGATACCTCCTCATATCCTTATTATATTCTATTTTTTGTACTACAGAGCACAAATATGAAATCGTAAAGAAGTTGCAGGAGAGGAAGCACATCTGTGGAATGACTGGAGATGGTGTCAATGACGCCCCTGCATTGAAGAAGGCTGACATTGGAATTGCTGTTGCCGATGCCACTGATGCTGCAAGAAGTGCTTCTGACATTGTTTTGACTGAACCTGGATTGAGTGTTATTATAAGTGCAGTCTTAACTAGCAGAGCTATTTTCCAAAGAATGAAGAACTATACGGTTTGTTGCTTCTTCTTTCTTGGTATACTAGTCTTTTTTTTTCCAGCTAAGATGTTGAAAATTAACTCCTGAAACCTTTATCTTTTCATTTCAGATATACGCAGTATCTATCACAATCCGTATAGTGGTAAGTGGAGAGTGTTACTGTGATTAAACAAGTAAATCATTAAGTCAAGGAATGAGTATTGATCAATTTGGATTTTCTGTTTCTCAATGCAGTTTGGCTTCATGTTCATTGCACTGATCTGGAAATTTGACTTCTCCCCTTTTATGGTTTTGATTATTGCCATCCTGAATGATGGTAAAACTCTTATTTATCTGAAATATACTTGATACCTTCTTTTATGATAAGTGAGAACCGTGATCTAAACAGTATTGTCAAACTATTAGGAACAATCATGACAATTTCAAAGGACAGGGTTAAGCCATCTCCCCTACCTGATAGCTGGAAACTGAAAGAAATATTTGCTACTGGGATTGTGCTAGGAGGTTACTTGGCACTGATGACTGTTATATTCTTCTGGGCAATGAAAGAGACAAAGTTCTTCCCTGTAAGAAATATTTACCTTTCATTGCTTCCATATTGAAATTTAATATTCTTGTTTTGGCTCAAATGTCTGACACCAATCCCTCCCTTCATTGTCACTGAAGGATAAATTCGGAGTTAGACATATTGGTGACAGTCCAGATGAAATGACAGCTGCTTTGTATCTACAAGTCAGTATAGTTAGCCAGGCTTTGATATTTGTAACCCGTTCACGCAGCTGGTCCTTTATTGAACGCCCTGGATTGTTGTTATTAGGCGCTTTCGTTATTGCTCAGCTGGTAAGGATGATGATCTTCCATCATATCTGTTAGAGTCTTGGATCACCCTGAAGTGGTTCATATGTATATATTGTTTATTGTTGATAAAAAAAAAAATCTGCTAGAGTTGGATTTATGGAACTGAAATGTGATCAAATTAGAGTGGTAATTGTTTCATTATAAGAATTATGAAAGAAGGTTGAGTTGATGTTTTGAGCTTATGGTCTTGCAGATTGCTACATTAATAGCAGTGTATGCAAACTGGAGCTTTGCAAGGATCAAAGGAGTTGGTTGGGGTTGGGCAGGAGTGATATGGCTCTACAGTATTGTATTCTATTTCCCCCTTGACATAATGAAGTTCGCCACCCGCTACATCTTGAGTGGCAAAGCTTGGTTGAATCTCCTAGAGAACAAGGTACTTGCATACTTCATCCCTTTTACTTGTTCTGTAACTGTGAAGTTTCTATGAATAGGTTTCAGATTTGATACTATTGTTTCAAATTGTTGGTGACAGACTGCCTTCACCACCAAGAAAGACTATGGTAAAGAGGAGAGGGAAGCTCAATGGGCTCTTGCTCAGAGGACCCTTCATGGACTTCAACCACCAGAAGCTTCTAACATCTTCAATGAGAAGAGCAGTTACAGAGAACTGTCTGAGATTGCTGAGCAGGCCAAGAGAAGAGCTGAAGTTGCAAGGTAAGCAACCACAGTTTTTAAGATTTTCATGGCAATTAAATAGTGCAATATGTTACAAGATAAGGTAAAGAATATGTGATTTTGATGAAAAAGAAAACCAATGATCAATTTTACAATATTAATAACTGTACAATTGATTCATTGCTTGTTGTGGAACTAATGCATGAAATTTCTGTCTTTTCACCTACCCTTTTCAGGCTTCGTGAGCTTCACACACTTAAGGGACATGTTGAGTCTGTGGTGAAGCTGAAAGGTTTGGACATTGACACAATCCAGCAGCATTACACCGTGTAAGAAGCAACAGAAGAACGTTGTAGATAGAAAAAGGGCCAAAATTCAATGTTTTAAAGGAGCGGAGAGACAAGGATAAGGCCAAACTATTTATGCTTACTAGGTAGGGAGAGGAAGCCTGTGATATATCCATCTCTCTCATTCTGTTTATCTTTTTTTCATGTATTTTCAGATGTTTTAGTCTAAATTTTTGCTTTGATGCTTGGGGAAAAGTGGTGTTACCTTCAATCCTTGTTTTTCATATGCTTTTGAGTCCTTCCTCAACTAGGGTTGTAATGTTTAATTTGTCACTTTAAAGTGGCAGTGACTAGACAATGAGCTTATTGGGAATTTTGTGGTGGGAGAATAAGAGTTTATGGAAGCTTTAACGGCATCATGCAAAATTTGAAACTTTGACTTTGTCTCAACAAAGGCTTTTTTTCATGTTATTATCAGAAAAAAATGCAGTTCTAGGGAATGAAATAAAGGCCACCAAATTTTTAAACAGTTTGAAGATGTGTTTACCAATATCCATGGGGTGGCTAGTTAATGCTTTGAAAAAGTTGCTACCTAGTGCTTTGGATCTTCTTTTATTGAATTTAGCTTACAAATTCTAAAGTCAAGGTTCAGAACATGAATTTGAAAGACTGAGATGAGACAAAAAAACTGTTGTAGATAAGGCTACACTCATCACACATAATATGAATTTCAAAACCTGTGTTATAGATAAGGATTCAACTTCTTTCATTCCACAAATTTCTCGAGATACTTCATTCATTCTAGGATGAGTCTTCTCAAATGTTTTAGATTAGATTGTTCTAATAAGATCCTCTTAGATCTATCAAATGGTCTAATCTCAACAATTGTTTTTCATGGAACTAACAGCATAATTAATCTTCAGTACTTCTAAGTTCTAACAATGAACTTTAAACAAACAGTTTGTATGCTATAGATAAGTTAACAATCGCAATTTGGTTTTAGTTTGTACTTACTAAAACCTCATTGTAAATCATAATTCATAAATAACCAATTCTATTACAAATGATACAATTTCTTAAGTATTTGCTTTATTAGATTCATTCTGGTAAACATTTCGACATTACAAGTAAAATAAGATGTTTTTACAATTGATTCAATACAACTGCAATATTATATAAGATGTTTTTACATTTCTTATGAATACATCTAAGTTAAATTCATTCACATTACAAGTAAAATAAGATCTTTTAAAAATTAACTCAATAAAACTACAGTATTAGATAAGACTTGTTTTGAAAATGAGTTTACAAATTTTAAAATTGGAAAATATATCAGTGCTATAGCAGTTTTTGACATCACAGGTTTTATAGAAAATAAAAATAAAAGTCCTACTAAACTTAGATCAAGATTTCATCCCAAAGGAAATGAAGTAAATAGCTGAGAAATACAAGTGATTGCAGTTGTTCAATGAAAGTGGTACATTGAGTCACACAATTCCATTTGTTGAATGAGACTTGTGGCTATGTTAATTAGGAAGTTGGAATATTATTCATCATAACAATCTTACCAGAAAACCATTAAATAAAATTTAATTTTAAAAACAAAAAATAATTAATTATTATATTAGTTAACTTAAATATTATTTTAAAAATTAAAATATTATTAGTATTTAAATTAATTTTTATTATTAATAAATAATTTTTAAATTAATATCTAATTAGTTATTAATGTTTTAATTATCAATTATTTAAATTGTTTATAAGAAATTAGAGAATGTTTCCCCACACCAAGCAAAAGTTGGTAATAATTGTAATTAATTAACGAACTTTGGATGCCAAATTATATTTTGTGTCAAAACTTAAAGTGGATTGTTTTTTCACTCCCATAATTTCTTTTTGCACTGCATAATTTCCCTATGTCCTCCTCCTTAAGGGTTTGTTTGGATTGAGGTGAGGATGTGTGAGGTTGTTTGGATTAAGGGATGATAGAGTGGATTTGTAAGGATGGTTTATTGAAGTTTGTGAGTGATGTGATAGTTAGGAGATAATTTAGAAATTATTTTAAAGGTGTAAAATGTAAATTTACAAATTTATCCTTGTCATTAAAAAATATTTTAATAATGAATTATGATATTTTTTTTTGTAAGTTTGAGTTAATTGTTTTTTGCTATATATAATATTTATAATTATTCTTATTTTTTTAATAAATGATAATTTTGTGTTAAATTCAAATAAATTTATTAAATATATTAAAATTTATGAAAATAATTTTTATTGTGATATACATTTGTTATTTTATATAATTATATATATTTTGTTGATATTATCATTTTATTTTATTATTTATAATTATATTTTGTTATTAATATTATAATTAAAAATATTTGAAATTATTAAATAAATTTATGTAATATTTAAATTTGTATATTGTATGTATATAATTATATTAATAATTATAATAGTACTAAAATAAATAATACTGTTAATATTTT
>Ga0123342_1005843_pt1 | contig 17500 bp, 7 predicted proteins | sample Turbeawhitnodule_FD_89960 | JGI IMG/M metagenome (GOLD analysis project Ga0123342, IMG submission 89960) | Root nodule microbial communities of legume samples collected from Mexico - Turtle bean Mexico white nodule | ecosystem: Host-associated > Plants > Roots > Nodule | place: Mexico: Nepantla... | reverse complement strand
TTGCCCCCCACCCCCCCCCCCCTCCTTTTCTTTCCACCCACCCCCCTGGTGTGTGTTGCCCATTTTTTTTTTTTTTTTTTTTTTCTGGAAGTAGATTTGTTGGAGATCCCACATTAGAGATTAGATAATTTTATAGTATATAAGTGGTAGAAATCTCATTTCATAAGCTGATTTTGAGTTAAACTTAAAAATTCATTTTTTAATAAGGTTACACTGAATTTTTTTGATGTAAATGAATTGGACACTGGGTAGCATTTGGCAGAGGAACTATGGGCAATGAAACTGGGTTTGAAGCTTCTGCAAGAGAGGGCAAAAGTTGGGTCCTTCTGGTGGCCCTACATAAGTAATCTCCCTGAAACATACACCGTGCCTATTTTCTTTCCTGGGGAGGACATAAAGAACTTGCACTATGCTCCTCTTCTTCATCAGGTATTTCTTCAACAAAATACAAACTTAAAAGCACTATGCTCCTCTTCTTCATCAGGTATTTCTTCAACAAAATACAAACTTAAAATGCATTGAGTTTCTTTTCAGCTATAACTTTTTTTCAAATTTTGGAGAAATTAAAGAAAGGATTTTTTAGAAAAATTTAGTGCATAAGCTTATTCATAAAGCTCAATTCGTTTTCATTTTTTTATCTCTAATATTAGTGCTTATGTACAAATCTATCCTAGCTGGGTCAGAATTGATTTTGATTGGGGAAATGAATGTACTATATATGCCTACTTCATCTCCAATTCTAATGTTAAAAAGGGTTACCCTATTTAAATGTATTTCGGTGTCTCTTATTTTTCAAGTTTTGATGCACTTAGCCAATATGTTTTACTGCTGTGCCAATCCACTTTCGTTTTGCTTTTGGGAACATGAGAAATATGCACTTTGATTTCAGTCCTTTAGCTAATACTTAAAGACGCATTTGTGACCAATTCCAGAAGCTGAAATCGTCTGTCTAGTTGTTTATAGAATATACTGAGTGCCTTTCACAGGTCTGTATTATGGCAGTTGAGTGAAGTCAATTTCTTGATGCAGGTAAACAAAAGATGTCGGTTTCTTCTTGATTTTGAGCAAGAAGTCAAGCGTGCCTTAGTAAGTGTTAAGCCAGATAGCCATCCTTTTGGTGGTCAAGAAGTAGATGCATCTTCTCTTGGATGGGCAATGTCAGCAGTCTCGTCTAGAGCATTCAGGTTGTATGGTGAAAAGGATCAGAATGGGGACCGCGTTCACTTACCCATGATGCTCCCTCTGATTGATATGTGCAATCATAGTTTCAATCCAAATGCTAGAATTGTTCAGCAAGAAGATACCAGTAGCATGAAGATGCAAGTGAAGGCATACTTTCTCATTTTTCCTATACATATTACCCCAATCCCCCACCAAATTGTTCTTTTTCGGCTTTTAAGAAACAAAATAAACGTGAATCATCTTTCCTGTTGGTATTCTTTCTGTCTCAGGTTGTGGCTGAGACAGCAATCAAAGAAGATGATCCTCTGTTACTTTGCTATGGCTGTTTAAACAATGATTTTTTCCTTCTAGATTATGGATTTGTGATGCACTCAAACCCTTATGACTGTATTGAGCTCAAATATGATGGTGCTCTTTTGGATGCTGCAAGCACAGCAGCTGGAGTTTCTTCACCAAATTTCTCAGCACCTGCTCCGTGGCAGCAACTGATTTTATCTCAGTTGAATCTATTTGGAGAAACTCCAGATCTGAAGGTTAAACTACTATTACATGTTACATTAGTGCCCTTCTATCCTGTAGAAGCTTAATGTATATTGCCGTTGATGTATCAACATCACATCCATATTTTGACTTAAGGTTTCTCCACATTTGATAAGTGAGTGATAAACTAGCCAAAGCATAGGATCACCCGGAATAAGAAACAATTGCAAGATAACTGAATGATCTAAACCCAAGAACTGATGAACCCTGTGGTATTACTCATCCCACCGATGGCACAAGTTAATTTTATTTTGTTTTATTGTAACAGGTGAGCTTAGGTGGTCAAGAAACAGTAGAGGGCCGCTTGGTGGCTGCATTGCGAATAGTCCTTTCAAGTAATATGGAAACTGTGCAGAAGTATGACCTCAGTACACTCCAGTCTTTAGATGTTGAAGCTCCTCTTGGTGTTGCAAACGACATAGCTGTATTTCGCACCCTAATTGCTCTGTGCGTCATTGCACTGGAACACTTTCCGACCAAAATAATGGATGATGAATCACTGTTGAAACAGGGTGCTTCAGGTTCAACCGAGTTAGCCATTCAGTACAGAATCCAAAAGAAATGCGTGATTATAGACGTAATGAAAAATCTCTCAAGGAGGGTAAAGCTTCTATCATCAAAGGAAACAGCAACCGCTGAAGGCTAAGTGTATGCTTAGTTCACTTAAAACTTTCCAACGTGCTCTAAAGTGAATGCTAAACTCACAATGGATTCACTCATTCAATGATTGTGAACGATTAGTTATTTGCTTGCTGTTATGAATATCCCTTTTCCCATTTGTTCTCTTTTTGATTTATTGCCATGTTACTGGAGAGTGTAATTTTGATTGAGCTAATTACTTGAGCCGTTTGACAATCTTCTGCTGAAATATAAACAGTACTATTTTTTTTATAAATTCAATTGGTCTTCTTTATGTTTTAATGTTTCTTTACATTGCACCCAATTTAACAACACATAGTCTTTCTCCAAAACTAATATTTTATCAGTGGCTATCATGAAAATTTAATAACTTATTCTCCTAGTTTTATAATAATCAGTGATTATTTTTAGTTTCTTCATTCTCTGATTTTTTTTTACACAAAACAGAATATTCCGTGTTCAGATTTGTAATTTATGTAAACTTGACAGAAAGTCAGAAACAAATAGAGGCCTACACCCCACCGGCCATCGCTCTCTCTTTCAGTCTCTCGCATGAATAATCAAAACCAGAAAACCAGACAAACAATTCGAATAAGACGTTGAAAAAATAACGGCCAGTTATACAGTGCCGTTCCGTGAAAGATTTAGTCTTTGAAATTAAGGAGCGTTTGGAAAGAATCCATGTTCATTTTTCACTACAACTGAAGAAAAGCAAAAAAAAAATCATAACAGGGGACAACGAATCCTCTCTCCTTTCTCGACAAAACAATTGAGCAAGTCTTTGCAAAAGCAGAAGCACATGGAACAATTATGAGTTAAAAAGAGAGGAAAAGACTATAGAGAAACCATGTCCCAATATTTACCACCAAGAACACGTAGAAGAAAGACACAAAAACATAAAACCTAGGAAGAAAAGAAACGGAAAAACATAAAAGAAACAGGCTAAAAAGGAAGAAGAAAAGGATTTTATAAGAAAGTTCAAACTTCCAAGAAGGGAAGTTTGTCTGTCTATGCCTATAGTGCTATATTATATGTATGTACATGTGTGTCTGTAAGTGTATCATGTGCATGATGTTGTGATGATCTAGCATCCAAGGATAGCACTCTCTGCAAGTCCCAGTGGCGAGCGAGAGCGAAGACGGTTGACATCTCTGAGAAGGGCACGCCTGATATGCAGCTGCAGTGAAGGGTGCTTTATTTTCTCAGTTTCTTGCTTGATTTTGATGACTTGGCTATGAACTGCAGAACCCATGTAACCCTCTCGTTCCTCGTTGAAGAAGGTGGCGGAGGTGGCGGCGGTGCAGATGGCGGTGCTCTCCATCTTCTTCTTCTTCTGCAGAATCAGAATCTCAAACAGAACCCTTTGGAAGCAAATATGTGTGAAATGTGATTATGCCCTTAAGGAAACGTTTTGAAGGATACATCCGTATATATACCCGGAAGAAGGAACGAAAAATCAGATTTTTAGAGAAAGGGAAAAAATCTTTCTTTTTTTTATTTATTATAAAAAGGGAAGTTTTTATTAGGGTTCCACTCCACCTTCTCCATTTGGATGGATTTGGAGCAGACATTTGAATCCACGCCCCCAAAAATATATTCTTAATTTATTATTACACCATTATTATTATTATTTATTATTATTATTATTTCCATCCACCATATGTTATACTTTAATTACAAATCTGACTCATTTGATATGTTGCTTTCTTTTCTAGTGTCAAGAAACTGAATAAACAGATAACCGTGAGTAATAACTTTCTTTTCAACTCTGCATACTTATTCAAGGCCATTTGTCCAATACAACAATTTTTTTCAAAAAATCTCATTTTATGGTAATGCTACAAGGACAATGATACCACACAAACCCTAAACGTCCATATTATTTCTAAAATGTAGATATACAAATTTATATATTATATAATTATAAATTATATAAATTAATAATAAAGATTTATGTTTACTAGTAATTTTTAGATTTTTTTTAGAACTTGTGACGGGTTCAAAATGATTTTTTTCTTATTCTTATAATCATAATAAAAATTTGTATAATAAATTTGAGTTTTTAAAAAGTTAATGTATTTTTTTTTAATTTTGTAATAATCGTGTTAAAATTATCAAAAATTCAACAAATATTTTTTTAAATTAGACAATCCACCAATACTTATCTTACAAATGTTAGTATCTGATATGTATATCAGACCCCAACACACCATTTAAGAGGATGTTTGAGCCATGGTATAAACATAATAAAAGCTGACATTTCAATTTGTTAAGTTATTTATTGAAAATAAAAGATAAAAGCATATGAATTTGCATAAATTTAAAATTGATAAATATTTTATACAAGACATAACAAATCCAGAATAACATAATTGGCAAGTAATTAAAAAGAAAATCTTATTTAATTGATCTCATTAATATTATTAAATGTGCGTTTTAAGGTGTATAAAATATAATATTTTGTTTTGACAAGATATATTATTAGTAGAATAAGATATGAATGATTGAAGAGTGAAGATTGAGATTGGAATTTGATGAAACACGTGGAGGAAGGTGGTGGTGTGTGGAAAAGGAAATGATAGGCACGGATCCATATAATATTTAAGTGACAATGAAAAGTCACAAAATTTGACAAATGTTTAGTATTAGAAGAGAGAAATGGTTTCCACGACATAAAAATGCTTGAAAATCAAAGTTCTACCACCCTCCATAACATAACCTAAAACGACAACATGGGAAGCCACCCAAACCAATGGAAACTCACCACCTCCATTCAATCAATTTCAGTTTATGGTCTATTTACACCCACTTTCCTCATTATGTTTTCTAGTTTTGTTCCCATTTGCCACTTGTTACTGTTTTCCACATCCCACTTTGCCTCAAATCTTTCAAACACTTTCTCCTATTTTATATTCATTCGGGCAAGCAACAAATTGTGAGCAATTATTGTTATTAAAAAATCTTTCAAATTGAAGATGTCATTGTTTTTTTTGTGAACTCACATTAAAATATTACTTTTAATATAAAAAAATACATGTTCGTATAAGTTCCAACCAACTATAACACTAATCCGGATATGTCTATTGTGTTTATAATATAGTTATTTCGATCTCCTCATTTCAATTTTCACTTAATTGGAAAAGAAAAAAATACTTGTAAAGACACTTCTGACGTCTAAGTAAATAAAATGTATTAGAGAGTTATAAATGTTATTCAACTTCCCATTTACGTGTTTGTGTATTGTTTATTTATACTATTTTATGCTACTCTTTCTATTGAAACCTTATTCAAACTCAATCTCGTCTTTAACATGTCATTCTAATTTATTTAGTGGATTGATCCTTAATTAAGTTCTTATATTAATTATCTCTCATAAATAAATAATATGATTTGAGGTTGAGATCACAAGTTTAACAATATTCATCCAATTTATTTAACTAAAAGATCAAAAAGTTCAATTCTTTAATTAAACCAAATCCAAAATCACAAAAGATACACTAATCAAATTGATTTCAACTATCTAAAATATCAAATAACTTTTTTTTTTTTTCTAAATGGAGATTAGTTAAACAATTTTTCCAAGATATCGCACTGTAAACAACTTTGACCAGTTTGCAACATTAGTAGGGCTTTGTGATTTGGAAGTTATTTTGTGAGTTGTGAACGCATCCACAAAATTGTGGTCAATGATTCATAAACGTGTAAACTTTGAAAAACTTTGAAAAACAAAGAAAAGGGTTAGATATAAAAGCAGTTGACCTGCTTAATCTATTTAATCAACTTTGACAAAACAAAATAACTGAACAAAGCACATAACTGTAGGTAAATAGTTTCTTTAGTGCACCTTTGTTTTTAATATCCAAAAAGTAACTAATAAAACTATTATGGGAATTGAATTAATTAAAAGAGTGGACAATCGTAATAGTTGATGAGAAAGGGAAAAGGAAACAAGCAAAAAAATGGTCACATATTAATATTAGTGAAACACTTAATGATTTATTGATTTATTTTAATTTTGGTTTTCTTGTTTTAGATTGTGTAGATTGTGTAGTTTAATTCTTTTATTTCGCATGGCTTTTGAGAGGGTAGTGGATATTTTGTTTTGTTTTGACATGTTTGTTTTTATGTTAAGATATATATAAAAAAAAAAAAGTTGTTCAGTATCTTTATATATAAAGGTTAAAACACCCTTTTATGTTTTTTTATATTTATTAATTGTTTATTGATTAAAAAATAATATTTTTATTCCATTATTATTTGTAGTTCTAATTTGATCTTATCTTTTTAATGTATATTTTACTATCAATCTTATATGACTTTTTAACGGATTAATAAATACTAAAACTAAATAAAATCAATGTATACTTAAGTATATGTATTATTTTGACGTATTAATTTGTGTATTAGTTTAAATAAATATTTAAATATAACACTATTAAACAACTAATAGAAAAAAAACTATTATTATAACTTCTTAAAGTATAATATGGAATTGATAAAATCATTATTTATAAATAATATAATATAGAAAAGAACAAATGAAACAAAACTTATCTTATGTAAAAAAAAGTAATAAAATGTTTTATAAATATTTAAAGTATAAAAAGAGTAATTATAGAAAACTATAAATTACGCATCTCAAAATATATCAGGAAGAAAAAGAAACATAAAGAAAAAAAATTAAAACCGTAAATTAAAAGGTAAAAAAAATCCAACGATGTTTCATGCTGGAATATTTTTTTTTAAAAAAAAGCTTCTTTATTCTGAGAGTCCAATTTCATCTAATTTTTTTATAATATTATTTTGTTTTTTGGAAGATCATGTTTACACACTAAAAACTTGTTTATGTTTTGTATATGTTGAGATACACACTAAAAACTTGTTTTCAATATATTGAGAAAATCAAAATTGCAATATAAAATACAAAAAATATACGAATAGAATTTATATTAGTGAAAAGGAATTGTTGCTTTAATTATGGATCGGTTTTTGGGCCTAATTTATTTTAGATGGACCGGGCTCACATCGTTACATTTTTTCTCTTTTGTGGAGATTTTTTTTAATTTTTATTTCTTCCTTTTGTGGAGAAAATTTGCACATCATCTTTTGGTAAATTATATCTGCACCCACGTATCTTCTCCCTACACTTTTAATTTCAGTAATATTTTTCTGAATACAGTGAAGAGTATAATGTTATTTTTCATTTTTAAGTAGTGATTGATTTTTTTTGTAGTAATTGTTGGTAGGGTGGGACTAGTGGTGAACTTTGGTGGTTGAGATAAATTTTATGGTGATTGTATTTTCATTTGCTTTTTTGTATTTTTTTTGGAAACAACAAAACCTAAAAATAAAATAAAAAATCAGTGATGTACAAAAATGGAATATAAAACTAAAAAAAAATGCACTGAATAACGTTAAATACAATGAATCTTCTCGTCAACCATCTCATACACATTCAAATTATGGAATTACTCTCTCAAATGTTACACTTGAAAAAGAATGAAAGTGTTACGGCTGAAAATAAGCTGAGACATGAAAGGGCAACCAAAATTATTTAAAAATATGAGATTATATTCTATTTAAAATTTTAAAAAAGTTTAAATAAATTTTTTGACAATTAATATAAAGTTGGGGGGAGAATTTTACTCATCTTTTTAATCCGATCGAATTTATGTGGACCATGAATATTACTTAGGCTTGTGAAGCTTTTTCATTTTTTTAATTTCAATTTTATGTTTTACTCTTTATGACAAACTCCTATATTTGTTCTTAAGATAAATTACATTTACTTTTTTATGTTTAGGGTTTAGTTTAAAAAGAATTCACGTCTCTATTTTTTTTAGAAGGATAACATTCATATATCTTTAATTTTTTAAATATATATTCACATTCTTTATTTAATTCTATAAATGATACTCACTTCCCTTATATTTAATAAAATAATACTTGTTTTACTTTAAAATGTTATATCCATAAAATTTAAATAAAAATGAAAAAAAATATAAATTAAGACCTTTTTACTGAAAAAATAAAAGGGTGAGTGATATTTAATAAAAATATGAAAAGATGAACATCTATTTAAAAATTATAAAAGTACGACTATTAATTTATTTAAAACTTAAGGTAAATATTTATTTTGATAATATTGGTGATGTTTAATACAAGTTTTCTCGAATACATAGCATAAAACATTTACCAATGTTTGATTCCTTTTGAAATTTGTAATGAACACACACACATTGACTAATTTAGACACTAGAAAATATTTTAATAACTACTTTTACTAATAAAATTATAAGGATACTTCTAAATCTAGAGAAAGTTAGTAACAACTAATTAAGTTTAATATATAGATTAAGATAACTTAATTTATATTTTATAAAGCCTGTTTACACGTGTTTGTCTATTTTCACAATTATTAGTAAAAGTCTTATACTTTAGTTTTTCGGTTGTTAACACACTTAACATCTGTGACAGCTTTCACACCTAATTAATACACTCATAACTACCAATTCAATAAGTCAACTGTATTATAAATATATTATATAATATTCAAACTAAAGTTTCTGAGATTAATATTTTAGCTATGTGCAGATATTTAGAGAAACCTCATAGATAAGCATTACATAAAAAATAAATAAAAAAATTGTTTTGTGGCAATGAAAGAAAATAATAATTTAATATAGATTATATATAATAAAGAAAAGAGTGAGAACTCCACTATCGTTATCGAATTGGTGTGTGGAATTATGAGAGGAGAGTGGGCATAGAAATATAGGAGAAACGTGTTTTTCCAAAGTCAAGTTGAGAATCGCCATCCTCCGTGTCGACGCTTATGTGAAGACTGTGTTTACTATAAAAAACAATTAAAGAAAACTTAATCCTACCAAAGTAGTAGTAATATTCTTTTTTGCTAGCTAAAATCATCATCATATAGATATACTTATTAATGCTGACTTAATTGGAAAATGTAAATAAACACTTGGTGGAAAACTACACACAATACTCAATTTATGTTTTTTATTTTTAATTGTTTGAAGAGAATGATTTCCTTCCTTCTTATTCAATCGGTCTACTCTTCAGTCTCTCATTTCGAATAAACTTCTTATACTCTTCTGCCTTATCTATTTCTCGTCTTTTTAACTCTGGACTCAGATAATATCTGCAAAAAACACTCCGACGATCAACTCAGATTTTGATATTTGGCATTCAGTGCTATTAATATTGAATGATGACGTACCTGATTTTTGGAATTTGTGTCTATTTATATCATTATCATGAGCCTTTTATTAAGGATTTGGATCATAATTAAAAACACATTGCCTAGTGTTTGATCATTGATTAGTCTAGTTAATCCTCTATTTGGGTGTAATGGTTTTGGCTGACTCGGTCGGTCTTGACCGGGTACCGGACCTCCAAGTGTCGTACAGATCCGACCGGTACACTATCATTGAAGAGTTTATTAGGTTTATCATACTATCACTTATTGGATCATACATAAATACATAGTCATATGCACAAATTTTACAAATCAAAATATGTTCGAGATTTGATATTAATATTTTATAATATATAAATGAAACTTCATTTTATATTTTAAGAATCAATTTTATAAGATTGAATTAAATTTAAAGTAAAATCCTAAACAATTTCATCAACAACTTTTCCATATTATTATATTATTATGAGTATATTATAATAGCGTATTCCCATTACTTGAAGATGTATACATGAGGGTCGAGGAAGGAGACAATTACGCGTTTGATGGGCTTGCTTAAGATTACAACACCAACAATTCTCAACCCTTTATTCTATATATACCTTCTTCTTCTTCTTCTCACTCTTCATATCCACCTTTTATTCTCTCTCGTCTCCATCAAATCACACACACCTATAATACCTACCAACGCAACTCCATTATTTTCATCCCACTCTTCCTCTCTTCTTCATTCTTTCACTTATTCTTCAAAAACTCAGTTTAAACCCTAAACTTTAAATCTTAAACATGGCATGCTTGGTATCTCGCTCAGGAAGGGAATTGCAGAGATACAATAACATGGGTGGCCGCCAAGTTGTTGGGTGAGTTTGTTTGGTGGCTTTATTTGTTTCTAGTACTGTGTCTGTAGTGTCTGCCAAAACGTTTCCTTTTGTTTTTTTCACGTGGGTCACTTTGTTTTCTATAGAAGTTGCTATTTTGGTAGGTCCCTTGTGGACACTTTTTTCTTGGATCTTCCCATTTTTGTGTTGGCATTGAAAAGGATCTTAATAGATCGTTGTTTCAGTACTTGACTGGGTTTTTATAATGCTTATTTTTGCAGGTGCATACCTTACAGATACAAAGAAGACGTAGATGGTAACATGAGTGAGGAATTGGAAGTTCTAGTGGTTAGTTCTCAGAAAGGCCAAGGATTGATGTTCCCTAAGGTATTCATTCATCCATCATTTCATTGGAATATGCTCAATTGGGTATTCATTAATGGTGGTTTAATTTAGTTTAACATTCATTAATTAACATCGCATTTATCTGATAATCACAGGGAGGTTGGGAACTTGATGAATCTGTAGAAGAAGCAGCTTGTAGGGAATCCCTTGAAGAAGCAGGAGTATTGGGAAGTATTGAGGTATGTATAGTATATATTAAAATCGTGATAAAATTGTCAGAAATTTATTTTACGAGGCTACAAGTGTTGATGTTCGACACACAATGTTCGACGTGTGTCATGTTTGATGTGTCGGACAAACACACTATTTAAGAGGAGTGTCCGAAATTTGGTTAATAAAACTCTAATATTAATTTTTTTTATTGGCTTGCAGCATGAATTGGGGCAATGGAATTTCATCAGCAAAAGATATGGCGTATACTATGAAGGACACATGTTTCCCATGTTTGTGAAGGAACAACTTGACACGTGGCCAGAGCAAAATTTACGGAGAAGAATATGGGTATGCTTATGCTCTAGTCACATGTTACACGTGCTAATAATTAATTTTAAATATATATATATATATATATAATTTGCAAATTTTGCTAATTATTTTGTGGTTACCTTTTGCAGATGAGTGTTGGTGAAGCTAGAGAAGTTTGTCAGCATTGGTGGATGAAGGAGGCATTAGATATATTGGTTCAAAGAATGGTGTCTTCAGCACAGGAAAAAGATTTAAGCTTTTAAACAGTTCAATTTAGGGTTTAGGTCACAATGTCAATATTTTGTATCTTCATAAAATTGAGAGTTATAGAGAGGAAATAATCTTTTGTTGTAGGGTTAGAACACTTTGAAATGTTCTTTCAATTTAATTTATTTTTTATTATAAAAAATATAAGGAATAAATTGTAGAGTAAGATGATTTTTGTACAACTTCAATGTTACACATTTAAAGAACTTAGCATTGTAATTCCAAGAGTTAAAGAAGTTAAATAATTTCATCTCAATCCTTCTCCTTATCTTTGTCTTATGTTTTATCATATGTATATTCCAAAATTTTCTCTTACATAAATCACGTGTGCTGATAAGTTAACTAATTTAATATTTATTTATAATGAATCATTTCACTGGTATAATAGACTTCCATCTAAAGATTTTTTTACCATTATGGGGTTATTTTTTTGTTTTTTACCAAAATGGGATCCGTTTAAAAAAATTATAAATTTAGGCAAGTCGTGCCAATTCGACAAAATTTCATATGCACAAATCGTCCCAATTAAACACGACTCTGTCATGTCATACTGAAGTCGTGCCAACTTGGCACGACTTCTACCCTGTCATACTAAAGTCGTGCCAACTTGGCACGACTTCTGTCACGTCATAATTTTATTTTATTTTTTTAATTTTATTGTTTAGATTGGGTAGTAAGTTATGTAATGTTAAAAATTATTTTGATATATAATTTTTTAAGAGTGTTCGTTTTAAGGAACAAAAAATTGGATAATCGTGTATAGATCATGTTTGACGGTAATGTAATACAATAACTTGATTATTTAATTAATTAAAAAATGAAGAAAATTGTTATTGAATTTGGAAATAAATAGATAAATGAAAATTTATTGTATTTGGAAAATAAATAGATAATTATAGTTGTGAATTAGAAAAATAAATAGTTTGAGAAGTAATAATTATTAGCTGACTTGAGAAGTCATGATTATTAGCTTACTATGTATTGTTTTTGTTAACATATGTATTTTTTTCTTTTTTAATAATAATAATTTTTTTTTCATGATGACAAATGATTGTCGTTACCTGATGTGTGAGCCTAACTGAAATGTGTGAAGTTTCATAATGATGTCTAACAAAAAAACTTTTATAATAAAAATGTAATTTATCACAATTACATTCTTGACTGTTTTACTTAATTATATACTTTAATTTTTTCAACTTTAATTTACTTGAATTTCTAGTCTCACATGAATATTAATTTTATCATTTACTCTCTATGTTTTTTTTTTTCACTTGCATTCATTTATCTTTATCGCAAATTCCTTTTTTATATATAGAAAAAAAGAAAAATATTTTTCTATAAAAAAAATAATGAATAATCCGTGTATACATTTCCAAGATGCTGAAAATAATTTCTTCAACTTTTTAAGTTAAACTTAATAAAAAAAAATATTTTTCTTATTAGAACATCTATAATTCTCCCATAATATAATTTACGAGTATTGTGTTCTTATATAAAAGATGTATACTTTCATAATAATAAAATGTAAAAAAAAAAATATCATGGGAGAGAATATTGATTTGCAAAAACACAAACATGTTTAGTTTTATATCTTATTGTATTTTTTTTATGTATCAAAACGAAAGCAACTATTTATAATATATAGTTTTCTTTAAATAACTATTTTAATATAAGGTATTGAACAAATTTTATGTAAATTATTTCTTGTACATACGTGGCATTAGACGTGTGCCCAAACATATATTAATATAAGGAATTAATATAAAACGATTGATTATTTTTGTACGTGTAAAATTTTATTAATTATGTGCATGTTAGCTGAAATTTATTAATTATGTGCACGTTAGTTGACAAGTTTTATGCATTTCCCACATGGCCATTGCTGCCTTTGAATTGAATTGATTAAGGACAAATTTTCAATAACTCAGCACCTTTCGGTTTTTATAATTAATCTATTTTTGTGTGAAATAATAAAAAATTTATGCATTTATAAGTAATGCAATATTAAACAAATATTATACACTGTCGTAAGCTAATTTACTTTTCTTAGTCAAATAAGAGATTTGAGTGATTAAAAATAAAATATATGAGAAAAGTAGAGAGCATGCAATTGAAAGCACGTTTTTTACATGAATTTAAAGGACAATGACCATGTTTATGTACATCATTTAAAATTAAAAGATCAATCAACTAAGATTCTCTTAAATTTAAAATACATTTGGACTATGTTATAAATTTGGATCTAGCAAAGCTTTTTTTTATGTAGTAATTATTTGAGTTTTCCACCATAAGCAATTAACTATTTCTTATATCTTAGCTTTCTCAAGCATAACCTTCCTTGTTTTCAAGTAATTTTTTTTATTTTCTAGCAAATTTTTTATTTTTATTTTTATTTTTTTGCATAAATCAATTATTTTGTTTGGTCCAAAAGCTTTTTATTCTTCTAATAAAACCAAAGGCTGAAACTTCTTGTGCACTTTCATCAGAAAACCAGACTTTTAATCAAATATTACTTTCTTCCTCTCTTTATGTATGTTTTTCTCGTTTTCAAAGTTTTAACTTCTTTATTTCTAATCAATTACTTTTTGGAAATTGTGAGAACAATGTCTAATCAATTACTCATTCATACCTATAAGTTAATTAGTCTAAAATAAAAGTAATTAGTCTTTTATTTTATTTTATTTTGAATTTAAAGACTCTTAAGAATGTAATATCGTAAATGTTAATATCCTGAAAATTTTAATTGCTTAGAAAAATACGCCAATTTAAGTACCTTTTATTACGTAACTAATTGCCACCGTAAATTTTTTTAAGTGATTATTCAATAACCAATATTCTTCACTTTAATTTGGCTCACCTTTGCAAACTAATTTTTAATACCATTAGTCTATTTTCTTATTGTACACACACAAAGATAAATCTATGTTAATATTTAGGCAATTTCTCCCTCACCATCACCATATGAATTTCAGCATGCACCCAATCAGCTCTAGAAGATGACAAAAATATCCCTCCTAAATGACGAAAATAACCTTACACAAAAATGAGAAAAAATATTTTTGAAATTTTTATCTGAAATATTTTGGATTTCAATTTTTTTTGGAACATATTTTTGAATTCTGAATTTTTTTATCCAGTTTAGTTGTGTTCAGAATTTTTTTTCCACATGTATTATTTTATTTCTGAATTATAATTATTATTTTAGATTTTTTAATTTGAAATAAGGGTAATTTTGGAAATTTAAAAAATTGATATGGTGGTGGAGGTTAAAATTGATATGGTGCAGGAGGGTAATTTTGGAAATTTATAAAATTGATATGGTGGAGGTTAAAATTGATATGGTGCATGAAGAATTTGCCTAATATTTATTTACTGTGACTAATTTCGGCATGGTTAAATTTAAGAGAGAATAAATTTTGAATTAATCATTTGTTATTGATTTAATTTTAAGAAAATTATAAGATAAACTAAATTAATTTATAAAAAAAACAGGTTGGTCCAGATTATATAAATTAAATTAAATTTATATCTAAATATATTAAATTGTTTAAAAAAATAAAAAATGCATTATATGTCCAAAAATTCATACATGGTTCAGTTATTAAGGGAGATAAACAGTAACTCATTTACATAACTTAAATAATTATAAAATAATTATAATTATATCATAAAACCTAAAGAATAATAATTAAAAGTTAAAAAGTTATTTAGAGTTAACTAAATATAGATATCATAAATATAATATTGGAATCCATCACTATTCAATTTGTCCTACTATACAAAAATAATATTAAAAACATACATTTCATATACTTTTTAACAATATGATAAAATTTCACCTCTTAAAAATTTATTGAAAACTGAAATATGTAAGTCGTGTTAAGATAAATAACAAAAGTTATCAAGATGACAAAACTTATCCATTTTAATAATTTTTAAAAAATTATTCAATTCGAGATAATTAAGAGATAAAATTACACCCTGATTTCAAAGTTTAATAACTTATAAAAAAATTAATCATTTATACTTACTTTTTTTCTTTTTATATTCTATGAATTTGATCTCTTAGTTATTGATTAATTTCAATCTACCCTCTTTAATCTGTATATTTAAATTATTTTTATAACATTTTAAAACATTACGAATTTTTATTCATTTCCAGAGTCAAATATTCATACCTTCAAACACTTTAATGCCAGTTTTTTAAGAATAAATTGTAAGCATCATATTTATAAGTGATTTTGCAATGATTACTTAAATATAATTTAATTACTTTGTTTAACAATAATTTATGATTTCAATAATTTATACGAATGTTTTTGCATAATTTTCTTGGAATTTTAATAGTTTATTAGTCAACACTTTCCTAGAAAGGACCAGGGAAAAAGAAGGAAACCGAGAGAGAAAAATCAAAATATCATTATATCTTCTTATTCATCATTTTACAAATTCATTACATGCTAATTAAAAAGTACATCATTTATATTCTTTGTACATTGCAATAATATTCTTTAATTATTTGAGAATATAACAATATTTATAAATATTAAAAATATGATTTCATATACCACTAAAAAATTAAGAAATGATAGATAACCGTCCAAAATACAAGTAAGCATGACACTTATACGAAGAAAAATATAAATATTAGAAAACATGAGTCAATTAAAAAAAATGTTATAAAAAATATATATCATTTTGTAATAAATTTAGAACAATGATATATGGACAACCACATTTTTTTATACAACCACATTATAACTCTCAATACTATTATTTTAATACTTTTTTATATCATTTAATTATAAATTTACCCTTTACTATATATATTTATTTCTAAACCTATCACATCAGGTTGTATACAACTCTTTGAGTTATTACACTATCATTTTCCATAAATTTATTGTAATTATCATTTAGTAATATTTTTTGTAGTTCCAAAAGACTCGATTCTCTGAACCAATTTGGATTCGTCAAAGATGTCGCTGCACATCTTGGAACCGATCTCAAGCGTGGCATAAGGTTTTGTTTCCTTTGTCCTTGAAGCTTTTAAGGATACCACTATCATACAATGGCTACCAAATGTAAAGCTTCAAGAGTCTGGACTAACATTGTTGGGAATACTTGGATCGAAAGACCCTTGTAGGCCAAAAGTTGAATACTCTGCAAGAAAGCTGGAGTGAAGATCAAGAATCACAGGAGATAATGTGTTCACAGCGAGGGCCAAAGGTAAAGGTTTCATCTCCAATTCAATTTTCACCTCTCTCAGGATCATTCAATAGCCCGAGGAACTTCGGATTATTAAAAGAACTTGAGAGCCGCGAAAAGGGAATTGCGGATGGAACCGTTAGCTTTGACCCTCCCTGTGTTCACATTATCTCATGTGATAATCTTGATCTTCACTGCAGCTTTCTTGGAGAGGATTCAACAGCTGTTTGATCTTCACTGCAGCTTTCTTGGAGAGGATTCAACAGCTGTTTCAACTTCTGGCTTACAAGGGTCTTACAATCCAAGTATTCCCGACAATGTTAGTCTAACCTTTACTTTTGATATCTTGTTAAAATAAGACCATTCTTTAAGCTAGATAATACAACTTAAAGATAAGAAACGGACAAAGTTTCATGATCATATTTAGAAATAAGCTAACTATCAAATAAGCAATGATAAAGATGCAATACATGCTATAACGATGCCTTATGCATCTAATAAAATAAGCTAACTATCAAAACAAGTGGATAAGACAAAAATAAATTAGAGCGTATTTGACAAGACAAACACGTTCAAATTCTGTGTGGACTAATTGTCCTAGTCTGTAAAACGTTGAAACACCAAGGAGTGCAGATGCTCAACTGATGATCAATTAAAAGGTAAATTCAGCAAATGCAAACCATATGGCAGCCTCAGATCAATCCCCGTGGATAGTATAACGTTCCCATTTCTTCGTTGGGTCATATATCTGCAATAA
>Ga0123342_1005842_pt1 | contig 17510 bp, 6 predicted proteins | sample Turbeawhitnodule_FD_89960 | JGI IMG/M metagenome (GOLD analysis project Ga0123342, IMG submission 89960) | Root nodule microbial communities of legume samples collected from Mexico - Turtle bean Mexico white nodule | ecosystem: Host-associated > Plants > Roots > Nodule | place: Mexico: Nepantla... | reverse complement strand
ATGAAAGAAAAAAAAAAAGAAAAGACACAATAAAAATATATATATATATATATATATATATATATATATATATATATATATATATATATATATATATATATATATATATATATATATATATATATATCTGACCGAATATATATATTTCAGTTTTATGTTTGCATGTCAAGTACATGATTTTATAGGTCAAATTATGCAAAACCTTCCAAATTCCACATTAATTCTCATTAAGAAACCTTGAATTTTCACTACTAATTAACTTCACTAGGTGTTGTCTTTAGTTATCACTATATGCATCATTATTTCCTATCTAGAGAATATAAATAATTCACCTTCTTGTGTTTTTTTTTTCATGTGACCATTCAACCACTTCACTAAATTTTTTTACAAAGAAACCCAAAATTATATTTATTCCATGAAGATAATAGCACATGAGAGTTATGATTAGCTACATCCAACCCCAAAAATGAGAAGAAAATATTTGAATTTGTAACGACATGCTTTAGAGTGTTCTTCACTTGTCACAAGTTGTTCTCAAAACCCTCTTTGTCACAAGTTGTCTTAGCTAATAACATGCAATTGTAAAGAGTTAAGGCAAAACAGGATTTACTTTTAATATTTTTATACTAGTTTGTATTAACGAAGACTACATCCAGTTCTTGATTAATACAATCAAGTTCCACTATGCAGACCACTGCTACAAAATACAACCGAGTATTGTTTGGATGTCAACTACTCTCATTTAAAAAAAACAAATATTATTTGTACCTCAACCACTTTTGGGTAAACAACTTGAGTACTCTTTGGAATAAGTCACTCTTGACTAAACACACAAGTACTATTTGGACCTCAACCACTTCTAGTAAATCAACCTAAGTTTTCTTTGAAATGCAATCACTCTTGGCTAAACAAACAAGATTACAAAGATAGTGATCTAAAAGATCACATATTCGCTCACTAAAAGAGAATTAACCTCCTAAGACAGATACAAATAAAGTTCAATCTTCTATATTAACTAATAAAAACAAATAAAGTTCCAAGTTTTCAAGGTTAGAGCTCAAGGGTTACTTAAAAATTGCAAGAGTAGCATTAATTTTGTTGTCATCAACCTTTCTTCTTCAAGGGTATGGTATATTCTATTTATAAAGGATTAGAATAAAAAGTCATTTAGAGAAAGTCTTCTTTTTCAAGTTGCATTTATTCATAACATAAAGATGCATTATAAGCTCTTCAAGTAGCATTAATTGCATCTCTCTTCTTCAAGTAACATTATGATATATGACATGACTTATTAAGTCCAAGTTAGATAACTTTTTATACAAACTGAAGTAAAAAGCAAGACTGTACAAGGTTGGTGGTCTTCATAGAGTTGACATTCAGTCTTTTAAGAATGATTGTTGGCGTGGAAAATTTTTGTGTGCTAGTCAAGAGATTTTTTTATGTAGACAAGTCTTCACGAAGTCCTCTTGTAATACAAACCGAAGAAACATTCTCTGCAAATGTAGAATAAACACGTATCTTTATCATTTCAAACGAAAATATGTGCACAAGGTGTTTTCCATGTGTCAACAAATGAAGTACTTGTGTCTTTCATGATTTAATACTAATATAAAATATGCTTCATGTGCTACACTTTACTGTAAAAACACTTTAATCAAAATAACTTAGGGGTCTAATGAATTTTTATCTAACAACATCAACTTATAAGATTTATGATAAATGTATAATTATATAATTGAAATGTTATGCTCTAAAAAGAATAAAAATGTTATGCTTAAATGTCATTATTATGTAATCAATTGATATATGTGTTTCTTGTTATGTTGTGTCCATAATGTTTATTTTAAATTATTAATGAAACTTTTTTTTACTAGTTTATTTAAAATATTTTTATTTTTAGATAGAGCTGGGAGTAAGAGAAAAAACGACCTTATTTTTTAGTATTTTATGATATATTAGGAACTTCCTACATGAGGCTTTTTTATAAGAAGATTTGTAAGATATATAGGATATTTTTGTTTGAAGAATTATGTTTTTGCTTTAAATTGTGGTTTTAAATTAATTTAACATTATATGTATGGAAATTTGTTATATATAGAATCAATTCATGATTTTATAAAAAGACACAAATCATAATTTCCTAATTTTGCTATTGAAACCTAAGTTTCTATCATAACAAAAGAGTTTTTTTTTATTTGTCTAATATAAACTGCCTAATGTGAAATAGGTTTTAGACGAACCAAAGATGACATTGGATCATGAATGAAGAATGAAGCATAAGTTCTTAGGAAGATGCAAGTTAAGCTTTAAGTAAAAAATGCAAGAAAAGTGAGTCACCAGAAACATGTGTTATAAGAGAACATATAAGTTAAAAAGAAGAGTCGTGCACAAGAAGCGTTAGACGTGTACGTCGAGACTAGATGACCAAATAATTAACGGACACATTGTACTTATAGAAAATCTCATCAACATATGCAAGCCTCAAAAGACAAAAGTATATAGAAGACATAAAGTGCCTCGTTGAAACAATTGTTTTTGAGGAAACTATAGAAGAACAAAAGTTCTAAGCGTTGTTGAAATATAAATAAATCTAGCAAATATAGTCACACATTGTGTTTGATGCTAAAGAAAAAAATAGATGAATTTATTAGTAGCTTGAAGAAACAAATGTTCTCTCATAAGTCAAGAAAAAATATGGAAATCATAAGTACCTAGTGCTAGATTGGGGTGACCGTGAAAAATAGGTCAAAATACAAGAAGGGATTGTTGAATTGTGTTTTAAAACTTTTTGTATATCGTTTGAAGATACCTAGTTAGATGATAGTTCTATGCTTGACAAATGAAATATCAAAGACCTACAAAAACTTAGTTTACAATCTCCTTTTTAAGTTAGGACATAAGCAATAACATGCAATTTTAACAAGATAAGAAATGAAGAAATTACTCATAGATTTTTATACTGGTTCGTTTGATAACATAAATTATATCTAGTTCTCAATCAAAGTATTAAGTACACTATACAGATTGACACTGCAAGTTACAACACGAGTATTCTTTCGTCTCGTAGTCACTCTTGGGTAACCTGTTTCAATATTGTTTCATAACGTTGTCACTAATGGCTAACTCGTCAAGTATTCCTAAAACACTTAGTCATTTTTGGATAATAACCTAGGTATTATTTTGGATCGTTGTCACTCATGATTAACAACTGAGTATTCTTTAATAAATAACCAATTTTGGTTAAGACAAAAGATTATCTAAGATGTGATAAAAAAGATCACAGGTTTCAACAATGTGCTTACAAAACAATGTGATTACAAAACTGTTAGGGAACAAAAGATTATCTAATGAACAAACAATGTGCTTACAAAACTGTTAGGGAACAAAAAACAATTTTGACAACATATTGACACTTTGTAAATTATGGCTCAGATTCTTGGCCTTCTTTTTGGAAGATAACTTTATATAGATGTTGAAGAAAATAGGCATTGCAACTCCTTCTTTGTTCGTTGAGCAACTTTAACTCATGTGACTATCTTTCTTGTGTCTAAGCAGCTTGAACGTAGAGGGTACATTAAATGCGTTTTATGCATGCATTAAACGTTTTTTTTTTTCCTTTTTTGAAGTAACATCTTGATAGTTGGTAAAAAATTTCAATCCTTGGTAAAAAATCCTCTACATGGACAAATAGGGCAGCCCACATAAGACTTGCGGGTTAATTGGTTTGGCTGCCTCTCATAATCGCCAGTTAGTAAGCTTGCAGGCATACCATCATAAATTAAAAAATTGAAAATGAAAATCTGTTTTAATCCCAAATTTGAGTATCATATAAAAAATAAGGATTCAGTGCAAGTACAACAATTAAAAAAAATTAAACATTAATAATTTATTATTTACTATCTGTAACTGAGAAAACATACACACAAAACTGATTTTAAAGATTAATTTAAAAACTAATATTAATAATAATATTATTATTATTATAGTTCACATTATTACTATTATTATTTATTAATATAATATTGTAGAATTTACTAAAATTTATCGATAGATAATATTAACGTTCAATTACTAACCGATATTACTGACGAATAATATTTCACACTTAATTTCCAACATATTTTTATTTACGCTTTTTTTTTTTTAATTTTCAAATCCTTCAATAATTACCATAAATACAAATTCTTAAGTAAATTGATAATTTCTTTTAGTGATATTATGAAAATAGTTAGACATATTCAACATCTAAACAATATTACACATTATTACTATTATTATTTATTATTATTATTATTAATATTGTAGAATTTACTAAAAATTATCGATAGATAATATTAACGTTCAATTTCTAACCGATATTACTGACGAATAATATTTCACACTTAATTTCCAACAGATTTTTATTTACGCTTTTTTTTTTTAATTTTCAAATCCTTCAATAAGTACCCATGAATACAAATTCCTAAGTAAATTGATAATTTCTTTTAGTGATATTATGAAATAGTTAGACATATTCAACATCTAAACAATATTACACAACAAAAAATTAAAAAAAATTAATGTGGATTGCGAGTTATAGGTAACTAACCTTTGCGGCTTAATAAGCTCATTGTCTAGCCCTCCCCACACTTTTTTTTTATAATGGCTCACCTTACAATTTACAATGTCATCCCTAGCATTATACCAATATATGCGATGTCATATTGTCTAATCTCTACAATGTCATCCCTAGTATTAGACCTATATATGCTATGTCAAATTGTCTAATCTCTACAAATTGATTAAGGATGTTTTCTAAAGAAGATTTTAGTACCATTCTTCAATGTTCCTAAGCTCAATTTAGTATTGTCACTGAAACAAGACATCTCAGAGTTAAAAAGTATGGTTTATACATCTCGTTGTACTACATAGCAAAGATTTTCAGCAAAATGTCATGAATCTCTAAAGAAACTCTTACGATGCTCTGAAGCCTGCAACCTTCCACGGTCCTCTATAGACGCCTATATAAGGAAGCACTTATATGCAGAAAATACTAAGGTTCCAAAATATAACTAATGAACTCACTTGCATGATAGTTGTGTTGAAAAACCTTTAAGTGCTTAAGTTGAACCTTGTAAACAAACAACTCTTTTGTTGCATAGCTTGGAGAGATTTTATCTACGGGATAGGTTCTGAATGACTCTCATACCATCTTAATATATGAATTCATGTTTAACTCAACCTCTTAAAACCAAAGTAATGATTGCATCATATTTATATATTATAATTTGGACTTACATTTCCACCAATTCTTTCAAAATTATAAAGTCCAGTAGCTTGCGGAAGGCCAATTTCATTTTTTAAGGGATCAAGTGAACAGGGAAAATTTGCAGCTAATACTGCAATACTGAAAACCAGATGGCGGATATATTCACAAAAACTGTTGAACATAAATGTCAAGGTTTGAGAGACGAATTGGGTGTTTTTTCTTTAGCAAATCTGAATTAAGGATATGTGTTGAGAGTAAAATAGTTTTGTGATGTTTTAAATTACAGTTAATAGTGGGTAGCAATTATAAGTAACCCAATAAACTAGTTGGTGGGATTTGTGAGAAGTGTATTAAAGCAAGTTGTTATGATCAATGAAGTGTGGTTATTCTTTTCCTTCATGTCTTTCTTTCTGTGTAGAATTCTCTCTTTAGTGTTGCATCAACAATATGGACAAAGTAGTGGACTCTAAATTCATGTCTTTTTCTCTTTAATAGAATCAAATCCTTAATTTATATTATTAAAGGTTAAGAAGATCGAAATCCAACTAGTAACATACGATAAAACTTTTCTGGTTTGAACTGTGGAACGATATCAACCTTCAAAATATGCAAAAACAATTAACACACAGAATTGTGCACCATCTGACACGATAAACAAGTTGACAGGAATCGGGGACCAATCCATGTAGAATTATTATAGTAAGATACAAATAGCTATTTTCTGTATGACTTAATTTCACTTGGAAGAAAAAATGGCTTCCAAATCTTTGTACAATGAACTTGATTTTGATTTGTACTCAGAAGATGAGCTCCCACTCCTTTTGTTTCCCCAGAACCCACTCCATCCAGTAGTGCCACTAGTAGAAGGATCATTTACACCACTTCTTTCCCTACTAATGCTAGACTTTGCAAATTCCCTTAGCTGTTTCAACCATGCTCCATCAGGTGTACCAGAGCTTCTACTACTTGAGAGTCTTGACCTGTCACCACCTGAAGCAGTGTCTCTAGACTCTTCATTCCCATTGCCATTTTCTGGAAACCTCTTTACCAAGTCTTTGATGCACTTTTGAGGGATGAAATACAAAAGAAAACCAATCGAGGCATTTTTTAAACCTGTCAAGAGTGATTTTTCCTCAGGGTCCAGCATCTTTGTTTGCACATATAAAGCATACCATTCATTAATGATCTGTGCACAATACCCCACTAGGAACAGCACAAGCATAAAAATCCCAGTCTTAGTCTCAGCTCTCACAGAAAAATCCTTCTTCAAAAGGAGAAAACAAGTAGCAAATAAAGTAACTTCACAGGCGAGTGAGATAATCTCCACTAGCTGAACCCTTTTCTTTATAAAAGGTTTCTTTAGCAACATGAAGAATAGCTGAAAAGAAGTCATAGACAACATAATAATCACAGGAGTCTTAGAAGACTGAGTTGAAACAAAGAGACCTGACAAAATCCCCAGTGAGACACGCCTTATGGATTCAAGAAACACGTAATATATCCTAAGAATTCCAAACAACTTTTGTATAAAAGGTGCTTCTGCATCTTCTGTTTCATCATCAGAGGCAATGATGCGGTCTCTTTGGCTTGGAGGATTGCCTGTGCCACCAGATATCTGTGAAAGCATGTACTTTGGAGGGCCTCTTAAGTCTTCAAACATTGGGCCAAAGATGGTTAGATAAACAGATCTTGGTTGTTCTTTCCACGTCCATTGACCTCTTTTACCTGGCCCCAGAGTTACTCTCACAAGCTCTTGATACCAGTGAAATGTCAAACCTTCTTGATGAACTTCCTTGTATTGAAGCAACTTTCCAAATGTGATTCCAATGGAGAGGAACAAGAACAAAGCTAGAAGCACAATGCACACAAAAACGAACAGTAGAGTGCCAACTGCAATTCCAGAAGGAGATCCCCCTAAAGCCATAATGCAAAAGAGAAAAATTAAACCTAATAATGGTGTAATAGAGGTTTTGGACTTCTGAAGAAATGGCCTTGCAGTGAAGACTGAAATCATTTGTAAGTGAAATGATCTATTGCTGTTATCTATTTCTAATTTTTCTATTATCCTCCTCATAACTTTCAATAGAACAAACGAGTATACATTGCCAAGAGCTATTATTTAGACCAGGAGAAATAATGATTGGAATATATGTGTTCAACTCCTAAGATGGAAGTTATGTAGTATAGGTAGCATGCAACCAAAGGAAAACAGGAACTATAAACTCTTCAGTTATCAGTTTAGATTTTTTCAAAACAAAGAAAGGAATCTTCCTTTGCATATAGAAGACAATAGACATACTTTTTTTTGTCAAGAATTCTGTATTTTTTCTTCTCAATTTTGCATCACACCTTTCATTTTTCTTAAAAAATTCCCCTTTCTGCAATGTTGTTTTAGGGTTTAGAATGACGTGTATAATAGGGACAACCTGATCACTGCTGCTTGCATGGTGGTTGTTATAATAAGAAAGCAGAGTTTTTCCCGAATAAGCTCTATCAGGTGTGGTTTAGATAAGGACCAGATACTTATGACTATATCTATCTGTAGAAAAAAACAAGGCACAGTAGCCCCCAGGGACACCACTAATTAGAAGAAATACCAATCCATACTTCATAAAGCACTCTATAATGTGATTGACCTCACTGATAGTTTGAAACAACTAGTATGCACTTCATATGTCTAATATCATTTATCTGTCATTGCTTTGTTTTTTGCTTTACTTACTGGTCACAAAAAATGGTTAGGTGACAAATAATAACATTATCATTATGGTTACCTTGAATTAGGACAGCAGAGGACTTGCAAATATTAGGTAGTGCAAGAAAGATAAGAAATATCTCAAATCTTGGGAACTTTAGTGCTCCATGTATTCTATGCTTCTCAGAATTTCTCTTCCCAAATTTCAGGACAATGAGGAGAAAAATATGTAGAACCATTAAACCACCACAAATCACAGCTAACCAAAACATGCCTCTGTAAAATTCTGTCCATCTATTAGAAAAAAAGAAATTAATCTTATAAGCGATTATAAGTAAGAATATACAGTTGAAGCGTTTGAACTTTGAATACTTGACAAATAAATGAATTATAATCTGTAAACAGAGTGTGCCTTTTGATTTATCTCATGGAATGCCTCTTCTTATAGTTATAGTGCAGAAAAAAACTGTATCAAGTTCATAACGAGACAAAATGTTCACTTTTTATTTCATAAAATTTGACTTGTAATATGTGAGATCAGTGTTTTGCTAGTATTCCTTGTATGCTAATTATTACCTTTTCTGTAAATGAAAAAACTAATTTCCTGAGATATTATAATGTATTGAATCATATAACTTACCCAGAGGATGGTTGTGAATCCAAAATATATTCAGCTTCTGGTTTCATATTTTCGCTCTGCAAGTGTGCATTATGAATTAAGAATTGACGGCTTTTTCATCAACATAGATAAGAAATTAACTTTCTCTGCGCCATTGATAGACATGTCAACTTATTCTAACCTCAAAATATTGCTGGTACTCTGAAGAAGTAAGTGGTGATCCATACACTGAAGCAGCCAAATTCAAACTCTTAACTAACAACTTGTTTGGGATTGTTGCTGGGGCCTTGGTGATGACCTTAGAGGCTCCAAAGGGATTAGAACCTACCATGAATAGGTTCATGGTTTCACTTTCCCATGGAACTGTAAAATAAGGTATGGTCCATTGTAAATGTTTGGCAAATTCATAAAACTCGACCGGCAACTTAACTGCTAACCATCTAGATAGTGCAAACACCTGAATATGGCTCAAAATTCTCTGCATGATTAAAATTTAGCCTATCAATGTGGTATTCTCTCCATAATCACTATAAAAATATAAGAACTTTCTGTAATTTACAGAAACTTTTCAAAGTTGAAAGAAAACTAAAAGTTCAAGATGTTAAAAGAAAAATAATTTCATGTTAGTTGAGAAGAAGTGTTAAAGTGTTAACAGTGGAGGATAATAAATTTGGAAAAAATAAAGATATGATATATTATCAGAAGAGGATGCTTCACAATCATAAAAAATTCACTTTATACAGAATGAACCCTAAGAGTTGCCATTGTAGCCTTACAGAAAGTGCTCACATTTACTCTACATAGTACTAAACTATTCATTTTCTCATATGTTATGTGAAACAAATTACTTTAATGTAAAAAGACAATAAATGATAACAAAAAAACCCATCAGATATGAAGAAACTTCTCAAATTCTAACAAGAAGCAATGGTCTCTACTCTACCCTTGAATGCAAAATTTACAATCTATATTTTGTTTGTGACAACTTGACAAGGAAGAAAGTGAGTGGAATTAGTTACTCCATCCATTGTTTTGTTTTTATTTTTCCTTGTTTATAAAGTCTATCTCCCTCCATTTGATACTTTATCAAGGTTGATGTTCGAGATTTCCTCTGCTATGAAGTATGTTACTGATTCCAAATTTAAATAACAAGATATAAACTTGTAACTAGTCAGCAGGATTCAAGTTGAGTTCTCACAAGAAGATTCCTTGCTGGATCGAAGACCAAGAAAGACGATGATCTTGTAAATGTACCAATAGATTGAAGGCTTGCAGTTGAGATAGTAAGAAAACCCGCGGCAATTGATGTCAGCACAAAAGAAGCAGTTGCAAATGCAGAAACCACGGAGGAAATGAGAGGCATAGAGTCTGCATGATTGCAAAATCATGAATAAGTTAACAACCATGGATGAAATAGATGCAAACAAGATGGACAAAATATAATATTATCAGCTCTAATAACAACACTATCACCAAAAAAAAATGAATAAGCAAAAATAAAAAAATCTTACAGCGCCTCACTTGTAGAAAATTGGAAGCTAGATTTTTGTTTCCAGCAACATCTCGTGTTACATTCTCAGGCACACTAACAAAGACTAGACCATCTTCTGCAAGTAACTCAACCATGTATGTGTCCCTTCTTATTTCGTGGAAACTAGACAGAAAACAAAAGTTTCAAGAGAAAAGATGTCTGTCAATGGACATTTGGCTTTCTCATAATTCAATGTCAATGAACTGATCATTTTAAATTAATTCATGCAGAGAGAGAGATATTTGCAAACATCATTGAATCACTATTATGGTTTCATACTATACAACATCTAAGAAAATGAACATCTACAAAATACTTGCCTTTTTAGTAAACCCCCTGAAATTGATATGCAAGAGGAGTTGAAGCCAAAAACAGGCTTCACAAATTTAATTAATATTTGGAGATTGTGTTCTCTTGTCCTCATGCTGTATGTACTCAACATCACAGCAGGCCTCGTGGTATCTGAATTCCATACATGGCTATGTTAGCAAAGAGCATTGGAATCTCAAGATTCTCAAGACAAAGGTGTGTGAAAACAATACATGTTGATATTATTATATAAATCTAGATTGTGTTTTCCTAGTGGTTGGTGGGTAGCATGTACCATAAAGGAAAGTAATTGGTGCAATTGGAGAAACTTGAGTCCCTTGTCTGGTTATTATAGACTCTGAATTGAAGTCAATTGATATTATAGCAGTAGAGGATATATTAGCAACCTGAAATAAGAGTTGGCCAAAAGAAAGTGTAAGCAGAGGAGAAGCACTTAGAATAAGCATAACATACACACTTAAACATTATCATATGAACAAATCAACTGACCAGGAATCCAAATCTACGATCTCCAAGGCTTTTTGAATTATGTGGAAGAAGTGAACCCTGACTAATGTTGATAGAATTCAAAATCTCTGTGGATGAATTCAGAACTGGAGCTGAAAAGTACAAATATATCTTTAGCCTGTCAAACTCATTAGTTGCCTGTACTGTTCTTGTTTCACTGTTAAGTTGAAGTAGTTCTTCTGGTACACGAGTCCTGATGTTGACATAAACTTTTCTCCTGTCTGTGTTCACGGTTCCCATAGAGTAAGTCAAGTTTTGAACATTAAAAACTGATGAAATTTGTTCTTTAGTCAAGTTTTTTTATATTTCGAATGCATATCCTAGCCTCTAACAGCAGTACAACAATCTACAATACTGATAATGTTCAATTCTATTGGATTAAAATCAAGCACCTGTATAATAAAAAGACAGTACAGTATTCCTGAGGCCACAAGCACCAAATGCACATGAACTTTTATCCATGAAGTAATCAAACAAATGATACATCATGCATTGCTGAAGATATATACTAGGGTATGACATAATAAAATATCACTTACCAAAATGTATTATAACACTAGAATTTGGCATTCTCATAAAGCTGTTGCCAGCAAGGTCAGTGCAGAAGTTCTTATCCATTACAAGGATTGCCCGGCCATGTTGAACTGTAGGTGAGAGACTAACGAGAAGAGAATAAGTGAGATTTGGCTGTAAAATTCTAAAGGAAGATGGTATGACCTGGCCAGCACCATAGACAAGAAGCTGTAGAGAAATAATAAAGCAGTATGTTAAAGACTGAGGCAGTATTGTATGAACATATCATTATTTTTTTTCAAGAACCCTCACCCCCTCATTTTTATTGTTCCTCCTGGCTAACTAATATGGATTTTTGCATTTTCCATAACCACAACAGAGAAAGCTTGGGAGAAATTCTCATTGATTAAACTGGTAGAAAAATGCCATATTTTTTTTACATCAATTTCTTGGAAAAATATGGCATTCAATGGAAACAAGCTACAGAGAAGTGATGAAGCAAGGAGGGGGAGGCATAAGATGCACAGTAAAAACAATATCTTAACTTCAGAAATATAAGCAACCTACTTACATTGCATCCATTTACGGACTTGCATCCAAAACCTCCTCCACCTATACAGGGTTCTGTGAAAGATATGTTTACGGATACATTTAAGGAACTTGTAAAAGATGTTGAGGCAGAAACATGTGCCGTTGGGGGAGTTGTATCTGAAATAAAATAACACAGTGATATATTAAAATGGTATTTCAATGAAGAACAAATTTATGTTAATCTGTCAGGCAAAAAGTTCAAGAATATTTCTACTTTCCCTCCTTTCCACGATTTTGTAAACTTTTTTTCCATGTTACAAAGATGCAAGCAAAAGGAAGTTAAGATAATGAGATGCATGAGCTATCCAACTCAAAATGGGAAAAGAGGTTTTGCTAGTCATATTTGTGGTATAAACTGTTAAGCTTGAAACATTTTTGTTCTCCTATTTTATGCTACATTATTTGGTCAAAGTTCTCTGGACTTAGGTTCTTTCACTCCCAAGACAGGTGACATGATTCATTGACCACACATCATCAGGAATTAAAAGGGTCCAAATCCCATAAGGGATAGTTAACTAATAACAAGCATAAGGAAAAGTATCGTTTCTTAACCAACAGTCCAGTTATAGGTGGCACAGCCAAGTCCTTCATGTCTGGTGCAGACTTCAAAAGTATGATTTCCATCCCTCAAGCTTCTGTATGTAGCTTTTCCATTTTTACATACTCTTGTGATCTCATCATCGAGCTGCAACATGGTATTTTAGAACAATCAGAATAGTTTATAACATCCCCCTCACAAAAATGCAAAACGGAAAAAGAATATAAAACAGAATTAACACCATGAACCAGCATTTTAGTTCTAGTTGCAACATACAAACAGAGTAGTTAACTACAACTTGATAATCTGCATGTGAATCTACCCCCTTAACCTTGAAATGATTGTATCATATGGTGCCTCACATGTTTATGGTCCCGTCCAATAATCACGTCACAAATGGCCGTTTTTAGATTTGTTAGGAACGAACAGTTAATAAAACTGTGCTTCAAGTGAAGATTGGTCAAGACCATAGACATGTGTCAGTTGAAGATCATGCAATAATTGCTCCCGAAAAGGATTTAAGAAATTTAATGCACACGTAAGCTGTACTATGTTTCCCCTGTCATCCCACAAAAAAGAAAGCTCTTGAATCAGGAAATTGATAAATTTGGTGATTTAACTTCTTTTTCGTTCTCTGTCTTGTATAAAAACATGCCCACGTTCTTTGATAATAAAGAACTACACTAAGTAATATAATTAACATTTCACTACAACAAAATGATTGAGTTTCTGGGGAAATTAAGGTGCCCTTAGAAGTAAACGACTTGCCAAATTAACACACACAAACCTTGCATCTGAGGGTGCAGTTTGAGCAAGTGCCCCCACTAGAAGTGTTAAGAACTTGGAAAGCAAATGTTGCTGAATTAGAGTGAGAGAATGCATGGGGGAACTTCAAGAACTTCACATAAACATCAGAACCACCACATTTGGTAATGGAACACAGCAATGGTAAAAGGCAACAGAGTACAGAAAGAAATGGGAGTCTAAGAAGACCCATCTTGGGACACAGTGGGAGTAGATGCCACTTAAGTGTGAAAGAGTGACATTTTCATGTCAGTGTGGTGAAAATGTTTGAAGAGAGTGAAGAAGACCTTTGCATGCAAGAGGGTGCACAGAGATAGAGAAAAGAGAGATAAGAGGAAGCTGTTGTGCACTAAGTGGCTTGAACCATGGCCATTGAATCATTGATGATGATAATTGCATTAAGGATAAGCGAACATGAGCTTGTGCCGTACAATACTCGATGAATTTCGTGGTCTTTGTCTTTGTTGTGATAGAGACGCACGTTTTAACAGTCAAAGGTAATTATGAATTATTGTATCACTATTGATAGACAGAGAAAAGTGAAAAGAGTACTTTTACTCAATGTTCCATCATGTTGTTGTTTTTATTAAACAGAACTTGTTTTAAAGAGAAATGATATATAACTATTTTTGATAAATTTTTATGTGATTTAGATATAAATATATATAATAAAAGGTAAATTTGTAATTAAATGATATGAGAAAAATATTAAAATAATAGTATTGAGGGTTATAATGTGGTTGTATTAAAAAGTAGGTTGTCAATATATCATTATCCTTATTTTAAATGATAAATTATCTCTTCACCCTAGTAACTTCCTTTATACCTCCATATTTTTTAATTCTAATAATACCTATCTTAAATGATGAAGAGTATAATGTATTCTACTTCATTTGGTGGTAATAATGGTAATGGTGTTTGCTTGTGATGAATAAGAGAGAATGTTGGTAACTAAGATCAGTTTTATAGTAATTTTATTGATAACTATATTTTCTTCAACTTATTTTTTATTCATTTATTTGGAAGTCAGACAACTCAAAAAATAATAACAAGATGCAAAAGTGGGATAAAAAAACTAAAAAAAAAAATTATCTTAAAAAAAATATTAAATATAACGAATTTTCTCCTTAACTATCTCAGACACTCAAACATTATCTCTTTGAGATAGAAAGTGTTGGGTGCAAGAAATTATTTAAAAAGTGAGATTGTGATTTAGGGTTATTTAAATTTTTTTAAAAGATTGAAACCAACTTTGATGCAAGAAGGTACAGAGGTGGATGAGAATTTGTCTTTTAAATTGGTGAAACTGTAAGAACTTAAACCATTTTTTTTCTAATTTAAAACTCTCTCCTATACTGTATGCCATAACACCAACCTTATCACACTTGTCATGTTGGAGAAGAATAAATGCTGGTAACATTACAAAGAGGAAGAAACTTCAGTACAAAACGGTCTCAAGAACCAGCTCCATAAATGCAAATCAAATAAACCTTGTACCATTTTCATTTAGTGAAACAAAATGTTGGTCCAATTTTGTGATGGCCCATGATGTGATACAATAAATGAAGACAAAATGTGAGTGGAGACCAGATCTCTATCTCTCATTCACATAGTGATAATATGGTTTGGGTGAGATATTAAAATGTGTGAGATATCTCAACCTTATAAACATTATCTCTCGTTACATTTTAAATATTATCATAAAGTTGTACACTCTCATGAGAGCTATCAAATATTGAGAGCTACAAAACAAGAAAATGGGGTCAAAGAAAGAAAACGAAAATAAAGAATTACACACAGCAGAAAGCTGCAGCTTACATAATAAAACACTTCGTTCCACTGTTTGTTTAGATCAGATCATATTTCTAGTTGGTTCAACTCGTTTCACAAAAATTAGTCTCATAATTCATCTGCTAAATTAAAGAAAAATAAGCAACAACTCTTCATAAAATACATGTGAATTAATATATAGCAGGTGTGGAAAATTTATTTGAATATTTTTTTTAAATTAAAAATAAATCATATTTTTAATTTTTAATATTTTACTTAACTAAAGTATTTTTTTAGGATACCAAAAAATAATATTTAAATATTATATGGGTGTAAAATGTTTTTCCAATTACTTTTAAAAGTAAGCTGTCTGTGTATGAATTCAATACTCAAAATTATTTTTATATCACTAGTTAAATTAAAAATATATTAAAAATACTCTTGTATTATAAATTAAAATAACTTAAATGGGCCTAAAAATAATAAGTAGTATCATCTTGTATATCATTTGTCAAGATTGATAATTGAGACCATTATAGCTAAATTCACGACCATGTAATAGGATAAGGTTTTGAAGTTGACCAATATTTATACTCCACCACATCTAATTCATTAAATTAATTATTTAATCGAATAAACACTATAAGTTAATAATTAGTTTTTATTCTTTAATTTCTTTAAGAAATGAACCTATATTTTTTCTGTACATTATTTAAATTTAGTTTTACCAGTAAAGTTATATTTGTTTTAGTGTATGAAAAACTCTCGAGTGTTTAGTAGACAAGATTAAAAGCAATTTATAAACTTCATTATCTTTTAATCTATCTATATTTCTTTTCTAAAGACAATTTTATTAACTATGTACATAGTATACCAATATTTCAAAATTTTGTTTTAGATTAATTTAACTTAAGAAATTTTGACCAAAATAGAACATTTGAACAATTTTTTTCTCCAATAACATATGGTGTTAATTATTTACTCAAATAATATATTGTATCAAATAATTATCTAGCACAATTTAATAATATATTGTATCTAATAATTATCTAAATAGCACAATTTAATAATATATCGTGCCACATAATTATCCAAATAGCACAATTTAATGTAACAGTCCATTAATTTTACTTTTTTATATATATAAAATTGAAGAAAATACAATTTTAAAATAAAATTATTATCTTGAGAAATAAATATTTTAAAAAATAAGTTTTATACTTAATTGTTTAATTACACTATCAAAACTAAATAAAAAACTAAATAAAGGGTATGTTGAACTTCAATATAATAATTACCACATTTTTTAAGGAGTTTAAAATAATAAAGTTTAAACATATTTTTTCAATACCGATTTGATCCTGAAGTTGATTGTATCTATATATTTCTATATTTGAATTTGGAAGCATCATAAGTTTCTAATTTAATTTGTTGTTTAGTGAATTAAGGTGTTTTGGTATTTAAATTTAAATATATTCATTTACTTTTACTTGAGAACAAAAAGATTTTAAATTGGATAGAGTTGATAAGTGACAAATTTAAGTAATATTTCATATTAAAATATAGGAACTTAGGAGTATTATTGCTAATATAAGTATAAAATATTCCCTAATTTATGAATTTATACCTTTTAACATATTTTATGATTTTAATTTGAATAAAAATCATTTATTCACAAATTTGTATTAATTTCAGGATTCTAAAGAATAATGTAGATAATTGGGCAAAAGGAAAATATACAAAGCTAAAAAGAGAAAGTTGGAATGCATCAACACTCACCAAAGTTGTCCCAATTCACAAAAAGCCAAGATGCCACTAGTGGATCTCACTCAAGCGAGTAAAATCTCGGTTGAGCGAGATAGTGTCAGTAGCATTGGGCCTTTTTATGTTTTACTCTCCCAAGCGAGCTCATTAGTGTCCAAACAAGAAGTCACTTAAACCCCTAAAAATTAGGTTAAATAAAGGGCTTGAGGCACAACCCTAGTGTGCCAGATTGAGAAGAAAACACCATTGAGTGACTTGTAACCTGTACTGGCATGGGCGAGGCCGAGGTCCACCTGGCTGACCGAGGTCGAACCCACTTGGCCGAGACATTAAAAGACTTCGCCGAGACCTTAGAAGACCTGGCCGAGACCACTGGGATTTGGCCGATGGCCGACCCATACCATGGAAACTTGGCCGACGGCCGACCCCGACTACAGTTAACGCTCAAACCAAGATCAGTGAAGTTAACCCATCATCAAGAATTAGGTAATATAACCTTAAGCGGTATCCACCTCGATAAACGGGCCCAACAAGGCAGGCCCACTAGAATAATATAAATAGCACGTATTCCAAGGAGCAAGGTATGTCATTTATTACTGT
>Ga0123342_1005841_pt1 | contig 17510 bp, 16 predicted proteins | sample Turbeawhitnodule_FD_89960 | JGI IMG/M metagenome (GOLD analysis project Ga0123342, IMG submission 89960) | Root nodule microbial communities of legume samples collected from Mexico - Turtle bean Mexico white nodule | ecosystem: Host-associated > Plants > Roots > Nodule | place: Mexico: Nepantla... | reverse complement strand
TGCCTTGGTTTGAGCTGCCGTATAACCCGTGGTATTGGTCGGTTCTTCAAAACCTTCTTCGACCACCTCCCATGAATCCTGAGAACCGAGAAGAGCTTTCATTTGAATGCTCCAGTTGTCATACCTGGTCGCCTTCGTTAACCGTGGTAGCGGTATTTGACCCGTCACATTCGCCATTGGCTATAGTATACTCTCAACTTTTTCCATATCTAATACGTGGAACACAGAGACCCACCATCTGTGTAAGAAGAGGCGTGGACATGGAAGCGAGAAGGCAAACAACAATGAAGAAGAAACGCTTTTTTTTAAGAAAAATTTTCAGATGCAGAGGAAAGAAACTGTTTAGGTGGCAGAGGATTTCAAGAAATGAAGAAGAAATGGCAAGAATTTTTGACGCCACACTAGAAAATTGTTATCATCAAGTTTGAGAGACAAAAGCATGGAAAAAGTATGAAGTTGAGAGAATGCAGGAACTTGCACAATGACAGCAGTACAAGAGGAGGAAGAAGGAGAAGACATTGTGAAGGAAAGAGTAGAGGAGAAAAAAAAATTACTCTTTTATACCATGTTAGTGTATCAGATGACAGAGAGAGAACATAAAAAAAATGCAACATGTTTTATTGAATTGTATATGATACACATATAAGAGAATGTATATATAAGAGTCCAACAAGCATACATGTCTAAGATTCTTCAGGATGAAACCATTTTAACTAATTTTACATCTGGAATATTAAATGTCAATCCAAATATACACTTCACGAAAAACTTGCTTGATCCCGATACTTGTATTAGATCAAGGTACTCTTTATCATTACTATTAATTTTATAAATTATTAGCTGAAACACAAACTCGTGTGCTGCATTTCTTATGATAATATCTTTTTTATAAATATATACATATAAATTATTTTATTTATGAGATTTTATTTATCATATTAAAATAAGATAATTAAATATACTATTATTATAATATATACTATACTAAAGTTATGTTTTAATAAACAAGTTTAATTGTATGAAATAAAATACTTATAATTATAACTAAACAGTAATAATAAAGTTAGAGTTGCACTATTTGTTAATTTCTTTTTTGGTTTTCCATGGTTACTTTTTGTTTTTGTTAAATCTAGTTGAAACTTTCTTTCCATTATTTATCAGTTTCTTTCTTATTTCCTTTTTTTTCTATTATAACTTAATTTTCTTTTATTTTTACATTTGATACCATCTATAAATTTTGTATTATAACTTTAAAATATTATTAAGAAAAATAATTTGTACACACTAGAAAATTTCGATTATATATTATTATAAATGTTATAAATATTTAAAATGAATTTTTTTTAACCTAAGATTTTTATATTTGCAATATTGTTGTCTTAAATATTTATTTTTAACATTATTTATTGTTATCATTATTAAAATACTTTTATGAATGAAATTAATTATATATATATATATATATATTTTTTTATTGAATGCGAGTTAATCAGTTTTGAATAAAAGAACAATTATAAGAAAATTGTCAAATAAAATTTTTTTACCTAAAAAGCAGTTTTTCTTTTTATAAATTTTTACTTTCAATTTAAAAGTAGCTTGCAAATTAAATACGAGTCATACAAGTAATAAACAAGTTTTTTTTAACTTTAATCTAAAAAAGGACCTTAAAATTGAATGTGTCATACTGATTTTGTATGAAGATACGGTTAATTTCTAGATACCACTAACAGATTTATCAAATCTCTGTAAAATGAGTAATATCTTAAGACGCAAGACCAATACCAACAATCCTTATCTATGTATATTTATTTAAGTGAAGTGACCCTAAAGTCACGGTGATCTACAAAATCTGAGTGTCACACAAGTATAATCGCAGGAAGAGTGCCATGAATAAGGTGAGTGCTAGAAAGTGCTAGAAAAAGTATTTCTATCACCCTCTTATATGTATGTTTGGCACTCAGTCGATTCTCTTCTAGGGCTTCAAAAAACCCACCCAAGTGAGCCAAGGTGGTAGTATATTTTATTCATCTCAGCAAGACATAATGCTCCAAAACACATGGAACAACTAAACCATCACACTGAATACTATTTAGTACCTCTGCCACAAGTACACACACAAAGGAATATAGGTCAAGCATCACCCTGTCCTAAAAGCGCCAAAAGCATTTTCTCATAGTCACCAGAGGTGTCCTTGGCAATGGCACGTTCAAGAGGGACACTGTTCCTCCTTTGATACTCTTCTCCAATAATTTTCAAATCAACTTCGGCCCTGGTGACCACCACTCTTGTAAGGTTTTCTTCATTGGTTCCTTGCCCGCCGATAGCCAAACGAACAACCTTCGCAAAGTACTTCTCAGGATGGATCAAGCACTTCGTAGTTGCCCTTAGTAAAGCCAGGAACTCATTCTTTGGATCAGCCTTAAGGTCCTGCAATGCAACATTGGCTCACAAAATCCACATCAGTCTAACCAGATTCCATAAAACCAATGGGGAGCTGCCAAACTTCAAGGCTAAGCAAGAAGTGAGGTGCATAACTCAGATACATTGTTTCTTTTTCTCATATTTGAAGAGTCGCAAAAGGGAGATGAGAGAAAGGAAAGTAGGAAGCATGTAAGGAATTTAGAGTAATGCAAGATGAGCCATATTACCTTGTTGATATCTTTTCCAAATTCATCTTTGTAGTGATTAAAAGCAGCATTAAGTTGTGCTCTGCTCCTTGTAGCGAAAATCTTGATGAAGTCGTCATCGGTATAAGCCTTTTTTGAAATCTTTTCATGCAGCAATTTTGCCTCAGTTTTTGCCAAGCTCAAGTCGACCTCATCTCCTTCATATCGATAAGAACTAACCAGAAGTAGTAGGAGCTAAAGAAAACAAATGTTAGCTAATTTTGTCTCTTGGAGTGAAAGAGAGTGAGAGAAAAACCAAATTATATTAAAAAAAAAAAACACAAACAAAGCAACAATTTTCTGTTGGAGAACCCAACAGTGAGAACACAATGTATCAGAGAAGTGGTCTAATCAAGGGGTGTGGAAGGAGAACGGGATGAACATTTTCCTTGTCAGCATTTATTTTCCATGTTATTATCAAGGGAAAGAAAGTTATTGAATGAATTAAAGGAACTAAAAAATAATAGCCACAACGTAATATGGTGCCTTGTGGGGGACTATAATTGCATAAGGAGATCTGTCTAAAAGATATGGTAAGGGGAAAAGTGAAAATGATTAATTGGGGAAAGTAGAAAATTAAACCTCTTTATTGATGAAATGGAGATGGAAGACATCCCAATTGTTGGAAGGAAATTCACATTATATAAACCAAATGGATAGATGAAGAGTAGAATTGATAGAGTGATGGGGACAAGAGAGTGATTTGATACCTGGCAAGGAAATGCACAATATGTTCTCCAAAGAGACTTATCCAATGTTCCTTTATTAGTAAAAACCTCAGATTAATTGGGGGCCAAACCATTTAAGGTACTAGACTGTTTGAAGACAGGAGCTTTCAACATAGTGCGAGAGACATGGACAAGATCATTATGTCCTTGGTGTAAGAGGACAGAGGAAATAGAATCCCATCTATTCTTCGTATGTGAAAAAGTGTGACCAATTTGGCAACAATGTTGTAAATGGATGGGGGTTCAAACTGTTTTCCCGAAAGAACCATAAATTCATTTTTTTTCCAACATTCTCTTTGCAAGTTAAAAACTTGAATGCCAATGCTTGGAGGAACATGTGGTTTGCTATTACATGGTGTATATGGAAAGCAAGGAATGCTTTCTTAGAACGTCCGATTAGATGCAATCTGGCCGGAAGCAATTCTTAGAACATGGATGTGGCTTAGGAATCTAGGAAAAAACAACCTCACTATATGCCCTCTGGTTGAGCAATCCTGCTGCTTGTCTTACGTAGTGGTATACTTTCCTGGCTATGCACAAGAGCAACACATGGTGGCAAATGTCATAAGCAACAGTAGGAGCAAAAACTACTCAATGATACAGTGGCATCTAGTTGGATATTAGGTTGGTGGAATTGGGTGGGAACAAACATACTGAGATGGAACTATGTGAGAAGAGAGGGATGAAAAATTATTTTGTCATCGGTTATCATGCATTTATAGATCACATGGAATAGTGGGGAGACCCTATGTATTGTTTGTAAGTTTTTTTATGGTACTCAAGTACCAATTAATTTTAATACACCCTTATTTGCGGACAGAAAATAAACACTACTGAGAACCAGCTTGATGGGGAAATAATGCAAAATCATCTAATTCATAACAATAAAACAGGACACTAAAATGTTTATTTCCACTAATAACAAGGTTAGGCTCAAGAATCAGTACCTTACGGAAGTCCCCTGTTGTGCGATGTGCAACATCCTCCTCAAGAGACTTCTTATAAAGAACATGGTAAGCCCTCCTTGCAGCAAGCAATTGTTCGGAGGACCTAGCGCAGGATATTTCCACCAGAACCCGATTGCTTGAACTCCACTTTTTAGCGGCCTCATTTGCCAAAAATGCATCACGTTCAGCAGAATCAAGTGCCCAAAGATGAACCAGCCTCTGGTGAGGAGAAAAATTCAAAATGCATATCAGTTTCAAACACACCAATAAAAGATATGCATATTATTCCAACAGAGTAGTTTTATTATCCACTTTTGTTACCATCCATTTTGGCGGCAAGTCATGCTCCCCGGTTAATCAGCTTAATACATTACTTTTTGACACCAAACACAGGCTCTAACTAGAACTGTGTATTTAAATTTTAAAATTAATCAAAACTCAGACAAAACCAGCGTATGCCACAATCTCTTGAATGGTGCTCATTTAAGTATACATGCAAACACCATAGTAGGAACATCCTCATGAATGAATGGAAAGGATACGACCATCATACCACGCGCATATTATGGGTACAAATACACTTTTCATCACTTTTTATATTATTATTAGAGACCTCCTTTCTTTTAAAGAGAACCCAGCATTTTATACATGATCCATTGATACGTCAAACGATACACGACTATTGAGAGGATTGTGTAATTATGAAAAAAAACTATATTGCTGCACTGACCTCAAAATCGCTCGTGAGTTCTTTGTCCAAGACCTTGAGGAGATCTTCTCCATAGGTCTTGGCATAAGTTTCTCGGATAATCTTCCTCTGATCAGCACGTCTATGACCCAAGATGGATATGATAAGCCCCTCGTTAGTCCCCCAACCTACAATTACATTTGATAAATTGAAAACACATCTAAAGTGACATCAAAGAAAAACCAATCTATAACCCACGACACTATCCTCAACTGAAAACAAAATCACAATCTATAAACGGCATGATTTTACAATAACTTGGAAAAGCATAATCATAAAGCATGATCTTGAATTAAATAATTCTGACATTAGATTATCATGTATCACTTGAAAAGTCTTGGATTAACTATTCCTATATAATAATTAATAGAGTATTTAAAATCATCCTTTTCTGTCTTTCAATCTAAAAATAATCGCATGACAGATAAACAACACCTTCCATTATTGTTACCTTTACATGCACAGATGAAATCACAATAAGAGTAAAAGGCGCAAGAAGGCATCAAATAACGTGCTTAAGGTTAATTTACACCGATGGTAGCAGATCATTAAAATTTAAAACATGAATTGAAGAATGAAACCTGCGAAGGCTTTTCGGAGCTGCTCACAGTCATCGGCAGCAGAGGGAACAGATTGAGGCACCTTCAATGTCGACATTGTTGTTTCACTTTTTTAAGCACTCTCTGCTCTGTTTTGTAATGTGTTGTGGGAATGAAACAACTGAATTATTATTATATGTGTCCCACATGCAATTTCGAAGCGGAAATACCTGTTTTCTGACTTCCCTACGCCACAACTTATCCTCATTTCACGCTTCTCCTTTTCAATTCAATCTCTTTGGTCTATCCAATGCTTCCATTAATGGATGGATGGAGAGTGATGATGAATTTCGATCGCGAGACAATGCCAAAATTTTGTGCTGCGTGCTGCTCAGAACGTGCCAAATGGGTTGCAAATTTCCAATATCACTCAACTTTCTCTCTATCTCTGAATTTAGTTACTAATTAGAAAATTGTTAATAGGTTTTTCTTGTTTTTTTAGTTGCTTTTGTTGTGACTTATTTATCATGTATATAAATATAAAATTATTTATTCTTTGATTATTGGGGTAGGGAATTTTGTGATAAAAAATTAATTCTCTTTTAGATTCAGAATATATAATTCTCAATTTCTGAATTTTTTGAAAAAGTCATCTTTCTATCTTAATTCTGAACATTTATGAGATGTTGCATTTCCAACTTCTACTCTTCTTCATTCGCTCAATTCTAAAATATTTACTAAATGATTTTCAGAAATTATTTTGCTTTTTTATCTCACTAACATTTATGTTTATTTTAAAACATTTAACCTTAGGAAAATAAAAATTATAAAAATATGAAAAAATATTACTATAAAATCTAAACCTATTTTTTTATGAAATAATTTATTAAAATATCTAATCAAATTTTATTAGTTTAAATTATTAAAAACTAGAAAGTTATGAGTACGTAACGCAACATACTAGGTTAAACATCAATTTAGGCGTTAACTAAAATTCTTATAGTAATAATATTTTTAAGGTTATTGTTAGTAATGATGATAAATAGAAAATTTATAACAATAAAATTTTTACTAAAATATTAATTATACATACTAGCATGAACACACATACATATGTATTTTTTTATTTTTACTATTATAATATGTATATTTATATATATTTAAATCACACTCTTTCAAATTCTTTTAAAAAATCACTGAGTGTAAAGTAACCACAGATTAAACCGATATTTTAATAGGTAGAATTTTCACTTTCTTTAGCAAATATATCTTTTTCAAAAAAAAATTAAGATTCAATCAACCCTAAATCATCATAAAGAGTGGATTAACACATTCAAATACTTCTAGACACACACAACAAGGTCTTCAAGCAATCTTTTTGAATTTGGAGATATCAAAACATCTTGTTTAACATCCAAGATTGAATCCAGCTAAAAATATTATGGCTAAAGTTCCATTCCGATATTGCATTTATGTTATTGTTTTGTCTCAAATCATGTTTTCACTATAATATTTGGATTTTGAAGGTTCAACTCTAACGGGGGTATTCAAGGAGGGGTTTCTCATTTGGATGTCTGAGGAAGCTTTGGTTGTGCCCTAGATTCACAGCTTGAGGTCAAACTTCTTCTAAATTTTATGGAAAGTTAATATCTTTTGGTTGCTTTCTTTATAAAAACAAGAGAAGAGGAACCTGTAGATTGAGCATGGACCCAAAGAAAAGAGAGAGAAGAAATTCAAATGGGTATGTTAAAAGCATTAGAGATAATTAATTATGAGAATTAAAGTATTATAAGAAAAAATTAATTAGTTTTCTGTTTCTAAGTTAACACACTTATTGCATGAGATTGGTTAACTTGATTGAAAAATAATATTTATGATCCAGGATTTTCAAACTTACTAAGAAAAGGACCCCCAATTCAGAGGCAGTTTCAAATCCAACTAGAAGCTTACATGTGCTTATTTTACTACATGATTGTTTGGAGATACTTTAGTTAACTGAAATACAAATACCTTGTTAGGAATACATTTGGTTTTAGTTGACCACAAAATATAACAAATCAAAATAGTAGGTGGTCATTGGATTTTCCAAATCCAAATCCATTTAGATTTAAAATCCATATCCACTTTAACTAAACCAAATATATTTGGATATTTTTAAATTCATGGAATGAATCTAGATTAAATCCACTTTGTTAAATCCATTTTGTCAATTACATTAAATTCATTTTGATATGGACATACATTAACTTGGCTCGAACTGGGCTTAAGCCGACTCAACCTGGACACAAAAATCGACTCGGGCCTGGACGACTCGACATCAACCCGGGCCCGGACGACTCGACATCGGCCCAGGCCCGGACGACTTGACATCGAACAGGCCCTCTCAACTCGACATCGGCCCGAACCCAGACGACAAGACATCAAGCCCGGGACCGGACAACTCGACATGGGCCCGAGCCCAGACGACAAGACATTAGACCCGGGACCGAACAACTCGACATCAGCCTGGGCCCGTACGATTCAACATCGGTACGGGCCCCTACGACTTAACATCGGCCCGGGCCCGTACGACTCGACATCGGCCCGGGTCCGTATGACTCGACATCGGCTCGAACCCGTACTACTCGACATCAGCCCGGGCCGATACGACTCGACATGGCCTGGGCCGGTACGACTCGACATCGGCCCGGGCCCGTATGACTCGACATCGGCCCGGGCCCGTACGACTCGACATCGACCCGGGCCCGTACAACTCGAGATCGGCATGGGCCCGTACGACTCGACAGCGGCCCAGGCCCGGGTCCGTACGACTCGAGATCGGCCTGAGCCCGTATGACTCGAGATCAGCCCGGGCCCGTACGACTCGAGATCGACCCGAGCCCATACGACTCGAGATCGGCCTGAGCCCGTACGACTTGAGATCGGCCTAGCCCTGTACGACTTGAGATCGGCCCAGGCTCGTATGACTCGACATGGCTTGGGTCGGTACGACTCGACATCGGCCCGGGCCGGTACGACTCGACATCGGCCCGGGCCGGTACGACTCGACATCGGACCGGGCCGGTACGACTCGACATCGGCCCGGGCCGGTACTACTTGACATCGACCCGGGCCCGTACAACTCGACATCGGCCTTGGCCCGTACGACTCGACAGCGGCCCAGGCCCGTACAACTCGACATTGGCCCGGGACGGTACGACTCGACATTGGCCCGGGACGGTACGACTCGACATTGGCCCGGGCCCGTATGACCCGAACCCATACGACTCAAGATCGGCCCGGACCCGTACGACTCGAGATCAGCTTGGGCCCGTACGACTCGACATTGACTCGGGCCCGTACGACTCGAGATCGACCCGGGCCCGTACGACTCGAGAGCGGCCCGGGCCCATACGACACGACAGCTGCCCCGGCCCGTACGACTTGAGATCGGCCTGAGCCCGCACGACTTGAGGCCTGTACGACTCGAGATTGGCTCGCGCCTGTACGACTCGAGATCGATCCGGGCCCGTACGACTCGACATTGGCCCATGCCCGCTCGGCTCAACATCGGCCTGGGCCTGCTCGGCTCAACATCAGTCTAGGTCCATGACAACGGCCCAAGCCCGCTCGACTCGACATCGGCTCGGGCCCGCTCGACTTGACATCAGCCCGGGCTCGTCGACTCGACATCGACCTAGGCCCGCTCTGCTCAATATTGACCTTGGCCCCCTCAGCTCGAAATCGGCCTCGGCCCGGACGACTCGACATCGGTCCGGACCCGGACACTCGACAACCCCCGGGCCCGAATGACTCGATCGGTTCGGGCCTGCTCTGCTTGATATCGGCCCGAATTGTCTTGGCTCAACTTGGATCGGGCCAAGTCAAAACCCAACCCAAAATGCAATTTGGATAATGAAAAAATGTATCCAATCCATATCCAATCCATATCCAATTAAATGGATTGGATTTAAAATCCAAAAATATGGATTTGGACTTAAGATAAATCCATTTAAATGGATTAAAACTAATATGGATTTGGATCCTTATGGATTGGATTTGGATCCTTATGGATTGGATTTGGTAATTTGGATTTTTTGCCCACCCTTATAAAATAACAAGCGTAAACCAGAGCTAACCATTTAAATTTCTTTATTTTAAATAATATAATAGGAGTAACACAAACCATGAAAGAAGTCAATAATATCTCAACACTATAGTTGTCAATAAATATGTACCTATGTCAAAGAGACCTTATTGATTGCCACCAAATCATAAATGAGAAATGAGGTATCTTCTCTCTTGCTTATGTGTGTGTGAGTTATCATTTAGATAAATCTAAAAGAAAATTTATAAAAGACAAGACACAACTTCCAAATTCCTGAGGTAGATAAAACTCACTTGATAACAAAGTAAATTGAATAAACATATATACCCCATTTGAATATCTGCAAGGAAATCACATATTGATCATTTGGAAAATAAAATTTGTCAAATTAGGACAACTTATGTCATGCGTCGAGCAACTATGATGATATGAATTATGTTGATAAGTTTGGGTCAGTACGAGATATAAGAACTCAATATGAGAACTTGGACAATGATGGTATGTTTGAAGAATAGTCTCCTAATGCATTCGCGCAGATGTTTTATGATATGTTATGAACCAATTTATGAAGGAGCAACAAAGTCAAAATTATCAATAGTCATTCGACTTTTAGCTACATGAACCAATTGTCATGCTCCAGAGAAGTGTTTAGATCACATCATAAAATTTTTAAATGATGTAGCTCCAAAACAAAATTGCATACCTAAGAACTACTATGAGGCCAAAAAAATTGTGTCAAGTCTTGGTTTGGAAGTAGAAAAAATCGATTGTTGTGAAGGTGGTTGCATGTTGTATGACAAGGAGGATATCTATTTAATTGAATGCAAATTTTATCATCTTCCTTGTTATTTTAAATCAAAGGGTGACAGGGGAAGATATAAAAATATTCCAAGGAAGAGAATGTTTTATTTGCCAATCATCCCAATATTGCAAAGACTATATGCATCAATGGAATTTGAGTCAAATGAGATGGCATTTTGAATATAGAAAAGATGATGGGTTGTTAAGACATTCATGTGATGGGGAAGCTTGGAAGCACTTTGATAAGATATATTCAGATTTTGCATCTGACCCCCGACATGTGAGGCTTGGTTTATGTCTTCGGATGGGTTCACTCCTTACTTCCAAGCTTCAATCTCCCCATAATCTTGTTGGCTAATATTCATTATTCCGTATAACCTACCCCCTGAAATGTGTATGACCAAACCATAGATGCTTCTAACTTGTCTCATACTAGGGTTACCTAACCCAACTAAACAAATAGATATCTACTTACAACCTCTTCTTAATGACATTAATAAATTGTGGAATGAAGATGTATTCACATATGATATCTCCAGAAAAGAAAACTTTGTCATGCGAGCTTGCTTGACATGGACAATAAATGATTTTCCGACTTATGAGATGTTGTAAGGATAGGGGATTAAAGGAAAATTAGCATGTCCTTATTGTATGGAGGACACAAAATCTTTTATGTTGAAATATGGTGGTAAAAATAGTTGGTTTGACTGTCATCGACGATTCTTTCTACTTTGATGTCATGCACATAATTTTTTTTTATCATGTGTTCAATATTGTCATGGAGGTCAAAGGTAAAACAAAAAAACAATCTCAAGGCAAGAATAGATGTTGCTAAATTTTGTTTACGTGGGGACTTACAGATGGTTCAGTTACAAAATGGGAAGTTAGCAAAGCCAAAGGGAAACTACAGTTTCATCACAAAAGATGCAAAATCAATTTATAAATGGATTACAAAGTTAAAGATGCGAAATGGTTATGCTTCTAACATTGCAGGGTGTGTAAATATTGATAAAGGGAGTATGCATGGAATGAAAAGTCATGATTGTCATGTTTTCATGAAGTGTTTACTACCAATTACATTTCGTTCATTACCAAAATTTGTCTGGAATGCCATTGCTAAAATAGTAAATTTTTAGAGAATTATGTTCTAACATTTTGAGGATGAATGATTTAATTCATATGAAAGCAAACATACCAATCATTATTTATAAACTGAAAAGAATCTTCCCACCTGATTTCTTTGATTCAATGGAATACCTCGTTATTCATTTTCCAAGGGAGGCAATAATTAGAGGTCATGTTCAATATAGATGGATGTATCCTTTTGAAAGGTAACAACCTTCTACTCAATTTACATGCTCCTAACCATTGTATAATGCTTAAAACCTGTTGTTTATTGTAGGATGGTAGGTGATGCAAAACAAGTGGTGGCTAATTTGACAAGGGTAGAAGGACTAATATGTGCATTCCACTGACACTGTGAAGTAACTTATTTTTGTTCCCATTATTTCAAACATGCAAGTTTGTTGTCAAATGCAAATTTGAGAAATTATTCTCGAACTACGACAAATGAGGGAGTAGAATCATCATTCTCAATTTTTGTCAAAAGTGGTCGCCCAACTGGATCATGCAAACAATTTTGGTTAACTAATGATGAATCTCATTCAGCCCATGTACATATCCTCATCAATTGCAATGAGGTCAAAAACTATACTTGAGTAAATTAAATACCACATTTATTTTTAATCATCATATTTGAATTACACTGGTGTGATTGATCACATACTTTTATGAAGATTGTTCTCACAAGTTTACTCCAACAACGATGAAGAAGCATCAATTTGTATACATAAGTATTTTTTCAGAGTGGTTTAAAAACTATGTAAGTGTTATTTTATAATCGGTTGATTTTAAACCTATACTATAATGAATTTACATGTAAATTGTGTTTATGACTAATTCATAAGTTGTTGATGAGAAAAATGGAGTGATCGGACCAAACATGAAGGCAATAGCTTGGGGACTTGATTCATCTATAACATTGTGGAATAAGTACTTTGTTAATGGGTACAAGTTCCACAAAAAGACATAGAATGAAGGTAAGAAAACCGCAAACTATGGGGTTCATGTAAAAGGTGTGACAGAAGGAGGACAAGATGACTTCTTTGGCATCATCGAACATATTTATGAAATACTATATCTTGGATTAAGTAAGAAGATTCCCCTTTTCTGCTGTCAATGGTTTGATCCAACACAAGATAGAGGGACCAAAGTTCATTCAGAATATAACATTGTAGAAATCAAGATGTCTGGAAGATGTATTCTGTATGATCCCTTCTTACTTCCACAAAAAATAAGACAAGTTTATTATGTTTCCTATCCAAACATTTGTAGAAACTTGCATGGTTGGTGTGTGACAATTTGAATACAGGTGTCCAACCATAAAACAAATTCAACTAAAAAAACATATATATAATCATGGTTGTTGCACAAAGTGTTGTCATACACCAATTTAGAACAGAATTAGTACTTTAAGTGTTGATCTAATGTGATTCACTAATAAAATAAAATAAAAACAGCAAATGTTGGTGAATACAACGACAATGACTATCAACAAAGCCATTGTCATATGTCAAATAAACAATGATATTTCTTATTTCAACTGTTGTCTAAAGTGACCCAAATATAAATGAAAAACAAATATTATGAGGGGTGATAAGTTCCAGATTTTAGTAATATTGCATATTAAAATACTGGCACTTATGTGTATTAATTTCTAAAATAAGTATAAAATAACCCCTAATTTATGAAATTATACCTTTTTACATATTTTGTGATTATAATTTAAATAGGAACGATTTATTCCCAAATTTGTGTTAGTTTCAGGATTCTATGGAAGAATGGAGATAACTGCGCAAAAGGAGAATATACAAAGCTAAAAAGGGAAAGTTGGAATGTCCCATCAATGTCCCATCATCACCAAATTTGCCCCATACTCGCATAAAGTCAAGACGACACCAATTGATCTCGCTCAAACAAGCTCATTCTCGCTTGAGTGAGATTGCTCCAGTAACATTGGGCCTTTTTACATTTTACTCACCCAAGCGAGCCCATTAGCGCACAAGTGAGAAGTCACTTAAGCCCAAGAAAATTAGGTTAAATAGGAGGCTTGAGGCACAACCCTAGGGGTGCAAGATTGAGAAGAAAACATCATTGAGTGAATTGTAACCCAATAGGGAGAATAAGAGGTGTAAGAAACATTAGAGGAGACAACCGTCAAGGAGAAACATCCTGGATCTTCTTTTCTTGCTCTCCCTGCTTGTAACAGTCATCATGTGTGGCTAATTCTACCATTTGGGATTGGAAGGAATTTGTTCAAACTCTTATGTATTGAGGTGATATCTAAACATAATATTTTGTTCTTGATTGATGATTGGTATTATTATTTTGTTTGTAATGCTTGGTTTACCATGATCTAGAATCTTAAATTTGACTGGAAAATACTTTTAAGGTTTTGACCTAAATGATAATACTTAACATATTTGAATGCTAGGAATAACTTTGAAATTTTAATTGCTATCAACGTCTGATCTTAAAGACAAGTTTTTTTTTATAAATATACGAGGAATCGATATTTAGAAAGCATCTTCATAATTTTATATGCGAGGAATCGATATAAATTATTTTTACATGGGCATCAATATCAATCAAAGGACACCATATTGTCATACTAATCAAAATACAAAAGAGTGAGAAAGATGAAACCCAATCTCTATTTTTCCAATTGAAGAAACAACCTTTTTGACTTGTTTTCTTGTTAATCATTGCCAGCATAGCAAATCCCAACAAACTTTTATTATTCTGTTTTACATTTAGTGAATATTTTACTTGATTATTCAACTGTTCCTTGTGAATTCGATATCCATTCTTAGGGACACATTATTACTTCTAACAACGTGGTACACTTGCTATAAAAATTCATAGGGGGGATGCATTCACGATAATTACTATCAAACTCATCAAAATAACTCAAATAAATGATGACACTTGTAACCTTTTTTTCTGTGTAGTTTTTAACTATAATTGAATTAATGACCTTAAGTTGTCTTTATAAGTTATTTTTAACCATTCTTAAAATATTTTCTTTAGTAGTAAACTAACATAATTTGTCACTTCCCCAATACATTTAACTTCTTGTTGTTTGTGATCTTTAATATCCCATTGTTTTCCTTCTAAATCATGGTGATAAAAAAAGCAAAGAGACATGAGAAGTTTTATGCATTAATGGTTGTGCAAGGTGGTTGCGAGCGATAAAGGAAAGTGTTCTTTATGGTTTTGACAAAGAGAGAGGGAGGAGAAAGCATAAGAAAATACGAGGTCAAAAGGGATACTATAACAAAAGGAGGTGAAAAATATAGTCTTAGCGTTGAAACAAATATAAGAGAACAAACATAATAATTGTATACTACATAATTTGGTTTAATAATTGTGTTCCATTTTATAACGACTTCATTTTTTTTTATCGGCAAAGAATAATATAATCAAATCGAACCATTTAAGGGATGTTTCAACCCGTGTATAAAAACCTAGGTTCCAATACTCCCCACCCAATTACCCTTTTCCCAAACTAAAAAATACTATTTCATGCCTAGTTGCAAAAACATCTATACACCTACCAAATGTTCCCATCATTCAAACATTCAATACATTAAAAACACTTTAACAAAAGATTTTGTTGTGGTATGTGTTCCTTGTTTTTAGCCCTATCTTTAAATTTATCAACATCTTAACAAAATAAGCCACACAAATTGCATAAAGTACAACCAAGAAAATACAATATCTGCATACAATAAGTCGAATAAATATTGTAGAGTTGTTGAGCAACTTCTTGTTCAAATAACAAATCCCACAATATTCTCTATTATCTTGTTGCCCTATGTATTCTCTTTCCATTACATTTCATCATGCTTCATTCAGGTCTGCCATTTCTTATATCACTTATAACTGTGTCAGGGTTAGCCCAAGATACATATGCTTCCCTTGAGACGAGCTTTGTAGTCTCCAAGTGTTCCAGTGAGTTGAGAGTTGTATCCGTGTTGCAGACAAGTCATAATCGGTGCAATTTTTGGCAAAAAGATCCTTACTTTTTCACATGCATCTAATAAGATTTCCAGCACACAAACAAAAGCATATACTATATGTACCCCATACTAAATTTGACCAAAATTATACTCATAGAGATATTAAGCAGAGCTTTGGACATTGCACCCAGTCGGAGTAGGAGAACCTAGTTTTAGGTATTTTATGAGTCATTTATAGTCAGGCATAAAGTTATGCCAAGCAGAATATCTCTTCTACTTCCATCTTACAATTGTTGAACAAGATGTTATTTATAAGTTTCCATAACATCCAAACTATGGCAACCCACATTCCTTTCCATATCTTATTTTGTTTTGCATTCAGATTAAATAGGTGGAATTTATGAAAATAGTGCATTAAATTCATGTGATCGACAAACTATATCCCTACCCACTTATCGCACATCTCTTAAACACTTTTTGATTTCATACACCCTAGAATAATGGGTTTTATAGTTTCCATGTCTAAGTTACAGAATTCACATTGGGTGTTAAGTAATGTAATCCCCCTATAGACTAGTTGTGCCTCAATAGGAACTCTCCCTTCTACAAGCCACCAAACTATATATTGAGAAGTAGGGAGCACCTGGATGCTCCAGAACATAGAATACAAGGTACCACTCTACCCTACATTATTTTCTTGCACACAAAGATAGGCAGACTTAATCGTATATTCCCCTCTATCTTCTCTCTCCCAGACCCATGAATCATCATCTTCTTTGTTGATTTTTATGTATCTTATAGTCTTCATAAGATGTGCTTCTTGTTGTATCTCCTAAAAAAACTCCTACGTCTCCAATCTAAGTCTCATTGTCATATTTGACCCTCTTATCTCCCTAGTTCTGCAATATGTCTCCCTTTGCATTCTAAAACTGCATATGGTCTAGGAAAATAGGTTTTCAGAGGTTCATCAACAATCCAATCATCCTCCCAACATTTAACCTTATTCCTTTTTTCCTATATTGCATTCTATATGTCTATTAAACAAATTCTCAAATTGATGTTCCCCATATACCTTCCTCAAGTCTCTCCACCACATCAATTCCTCTTCAGATTTTTCTATTCTTTCTAGACACCTCCATGATCCATATTTGAAGCCTAGTACTTCCTTCCACAAACCTTATTTTTCCACCCCCAATCTCCATTTCCATTTAGCTATGAGAGCCAAGTTAAACCTTTCTATATCCTTAATTCCTAAGCCCCATTTTTCCTTTTCCTTACACAAAACATCCCATTTAATCCATGTCATTTTCTTCTCCTCTTTACCCCATCCCCACAAAAAAATCCTTTGTAATCTTATTATTCTCCTAACAATTTTGGGTACTTTGAACATAGATAAATAGAATACCATAAACAATTGACATAACAAATTTTATGAGGCCCAGATAATTGGCAATCCATATTATAAAGATAATTAAAAGCTAAATAACATAGTCAATAACTGAATTAGTTAAGTGTATATATATTTTAGATGTAAATAAAAATTGATAAAGATAAAAGTGTTAGAATGTATGTCTTTAAACTAGAGGGGGGTGAATGGTTTAAAGAGGGATTTCGAAAACTTTTAAGCCTTGAATGAAATTTTTTCAAGAATATCTTGATAAAGAAATCAGTTTTTCAAAACACAAAGCTGAAAGCACAGCACCAACAAAACAATCGGTTGTTTCGCAGAAACAATTGGTTGTTTATATCAGTTTACAAATATCAAAACTGAATTTAAAGAGTTAAGGGAGAGAGAATGCACACAGATATTTATACTGGTTCACTCTAAACCCAGAGCTACATCCAGTCTTCTCAGAAACCACTGAGGAATTCCACTAAGCAATCAAACCTAGATCACTTACAACACAACCAAG
>Ga0123342_1005840_pt1 | contig 17511 bp, 3 predicted proteins | sample Turbeawhitnodule_FD_89960 | JGI IMG/M metagenome (GOLD analysis project Ga0123342, IMG submission 89960) | Root nodule microbial communities of legume samples collected from Mexico - Turtle bean Mexico white nodule | ecosystem: Host-associated > Plants > Roots > Nodule | place: Mexico: Nepantla... | reverse complement strand
TAATAATATTAATAATATTTAATAATATTAATAATATTAATAATATTTAATAATATTTAATAATATTAATAATATTAATAATATTTAATAATATTAATAATATTTAATAATATTAATAATATTTAATAATATTAATAATATTTAATAATATTAAAAATATTAATAATATTAATAATATTAATTAAAAAAACATGATTTCGAGTTAGTTCTAACTTTAATAATAATTATTATAACATATATAATATTATCAATAATAATCATAAAATTTGATTTAAAATAATATTTGTAAATACTATCAGTAAGTAAATTACTATTTTTTTACTCACAAAGGTACTATCCTTAACTAAATTACTTATGTTTACATTATATTTTTTTTTCATACACAATATGTAGGTAATGTTATAGGTTAGTAGTACTTAATTGTAATATCCCTAATAGATAAAAATCCATCATAATTGTATATAAATAAATAAACTTTAACAATTTTTTGCAAACCCTCCCTCTCATCTTCCATAAGTTCATTCCGAGAGGAAAATTTCAATGAAAAAAAGAAATAAATCAACATTCTGAAAGAGACACGTCAACATATAAAATATTAGATAGATTTTATAACGATAATCTCAATCTTTACTGCAACAATTATAAATTTTACAAATGCAACTTCTATCAAATACTGAATACAAATTTTTATATATAGAAATTTATAATAACTATTAATCAGTTTTTAAGATTTTTTTTTTTTTGTAGTTTTATAGCGTAATATAGAAAAAAAATAATCTCTTATCTTTGTTTTTATTCATGACATTAAAAAAAAATACTTTAAGAGTCATTAGTAAAGCTTTAGTGAGAACCAAAGACACGCGTCTTAATATTTCTATTCTTTTCCATTTACAAGTTATATAAGATGTTATCCGAAAAGTGAAACACACACAATGCTGATGCACCAATTTTTGTGTTTAAGGTGTTTAACGATTGTCTTAGAAAAAACGATAACTTAAATTATATATACGATATGCAAATATTCCAAATATTATATTAAACATAAAGTGATAAAACGAAGTCCGAAAATGATGAGGTTTTATCATTTTTATTTGCTGGTTCTGAGGTGTGCAAAGTTATGAGCATACTACTTCCTTCACGCAGAGTAATGCGAAAGAAAGGTACCTAATCATGTTAACATGCATGGTTGTCTGAACCACAAGGTTTTTTCCTATTTTAGTTTCAACCATTTCTGCTACTTCACTCTCTCACCTTATTCAAATTCAGCCATTTATATGTTAACTGTTATATTTATTAATTAAGGTAAAAATATAAATTAATACAAAATTATTTAAACGATAAAAATACGTCTTATTTAAAAATTAAAATGGAATATTGAGAATACTATGCTTCCTTTTTAAAACGATAATATAATAAAAACTAAGTTACTCACAAGAAAACGTGTTTTAATTTAATATATAAGAGTATAATTCAAATATTTATGTTTTGGAAGACTAAATTTTAGTTAAAAGAAACCTTGAGTAATACATTTTTAATTTAATTAAAACACAATGATGGTGTAAATATCTTTTTCATTGTTATTAAATCACAATTTACAATATAATAAATTTGTTGTTTTTATAATAGTCAATTCAGAAATGATGTCTGAGATTATTTCTAACAATACGAAAAGATTAAACTAACAATTAATACATGAAAAATATAAATTCTATTTTTTGTTTGTTTTAAAATGTCTGGACAATGAATAAATTAAACAATTAAAAGTTCAAAATAATTCATCATAAGATGCTACAACATCTCAATTAAAAGTTCAAAATAACTCATCATGAAATGCTACAACATCTTTTTCCAGACAAATGTATAAAATACAGTTTCACCTCTTTTCTAGTTTTTATTAGTAATAATTAAACTAACAATATTTTTTTATTGTCCTTGGTACACTCACCAATACCGAATAGAGTCGATAATTTAAATATAATTTTTTTCTTAATATATTAAAACATTTTTTTAAAAATGATAAATCGTGATAAAGTTAAAAAAATCTATTAATTAACAACAATGTATGATCTATTAATTTTATTTTTACAACAGAAAAAAAAATATGTATGGTGAAATTTGGGATTTGGAAATCGTTTTATGATTGGATTTTATTTTTCCTGGTTATGTAATTAAACAACATTGTCCATTGTTGATTTAGAAACTAGGTTATTGGCAGTGCACCAAAAATGCACTTTTTGATTGTGTTTACTTACCAAATTTCAAAGACGTGTATGTGGACGGACGTAATTTATCGTGTTTCTTTCTACATGGCTAAATGGCTTATATATCAGAATATTCTCATGAAAAAAGAGAGAATAAGAAAAAGGAGTGATTTGCGAACTGTGAATGAAGGACACTACATGGCATCTTTGTCGCCCTGGATCGTTTGAGTGATAGAAAAATCTATAAAGTGGGTTACGTGTTCACTACTTATTTTGAATTTCAAGCAAATAACAGTATCTCATGAAAGTTCCCCAACTTTACCATCATAAACAGATAAATTTACAATTTCAGTTTAATTCTTTTTACATGAAAAACTATCAAAAATGTCATTTAATGCAACCAAACTATACAAATAAATAAAAAAATTAAAATCACAGTTGTGGTCCTTGAATGTGTGTTTATGACATTTTCAACTATTGACTCCACCTGATTCTTCTCCTATTCATAGTTTCCCACCTAATCTAACCCTAAGTGAGACTCATGTAAAACTTATATTTGCATAACCAAAAAATCATTATGCACTTATATTTAAAGAAAAAGAGCGGAAGATTATTGAAAATTGTTATGTTTAATTTTTTTTTTAAATAATTAAAAATATTTAATAAATTTTGTTTGATGTATTGATACTGCCATGAATTAATCTTAGGTATAGTACAACATAAGAGTTTATCAGTGGAGTGGTGGTTAGTTAAGAAATCACTATAGTGGAGTTAAAGCCCCAAAAAACTAGTTATATTATATGAAAGCGTCAATTAAAGCTAACTTGGTAGGATAAAGTAGTTATCATCATAATTTAAATACAAAATAATCTCTAACCCAAATAACATGCTTATTGGTTCTAAAAATCTGAAAATCACATTCGATTGGGAAAGAAATATGCAATGATTATTGTCTTATTATGTTTTGTTATTTTGGACAATTGATTCTGCCTCATTATTATTTTGCTCTGCCTTAGTACATGCATATATAAAATAAAAAGATGGTTAAACAGGAATCATGTAACAAATTAAAACTACCATTGTGAAGGGATCGTGTCATAAAAATGGCAATAATAATGTGACGCAGGAAATATTCACCGTTTAAGTATGATAACAAAAGAAAAGGAATACGTTGTGCAATTTAAATTTGTTATTATAGTTTTATTATTATGAAACCAAAAGACGGGGAAAAAATGGGGGCTATAGCAGCGTTGGCCGAAGTTGTTACCTATTAATTAGGTAAATGTGCAATTGTATGCGTAAGTAAAGGACAAGGGTGGAACCAATTTTTCGCAGAACAATTAACACATTGAAAATTAGTTTTTGCAAGGAAGCAGTAAACCGTCACGTGCTAATAATTTTGATATGAAATTCTCCCTTATAAAGCACAGAGAAAGAATGGTAATGTTGTTTAAATAAGAACCAAAAGTAACAAGGAAGTTACCACGGAGTAAATGTTATGCTTAGAAAGGAAAGGGCTGAGTTTTCCTTTGTTTCTCTAGGCACAAGGTAAAAAGTCCAAATATGATAGTGAAAATTATTGGCATTAATTAGAAGGTCTGAGAGGCTGTGCTGTAAACGAGTGAGCGAAGAAGCGTTACGAGGACCAGTTTGGTTGTTTCTTTCCCTGTTTTCACACTCGAAAACGAAAAAAAGAAAAAAGAGAGTGGGAAGTTGGCAACCACCCAAGCCGGTGAACCGGTAAACTCTTCAAAGTTTCAAAGGGTCTTCATCGCCGTACACACTATATAACTATTTCTTGACGAATCACAACCAACAAGAAGGTCCCATCCCATTGGCATTCACAATATTTCACTCCCTCTTTCGCCACTCTTGAAATCCGTGCACTGCTAGTCCCAAACCAGACACAGAGATGAGAGAGAGATACTGAACGCACTACAGCGTTGCCGTTTTGAAGGACGCAAAACGACGAAGCAAAGCGCGTTTGGAAGACAACCGTAACTGACAACTGTACTACTGGAATATCATCGACGGTGTGGTCGTGACTGCCACTACCGCTTCGTTATTTTGTTTCATTTCACCGCCAGGAAAATGGATCTGACTTGCTGATTCTCAAAATCTTCAAATTATTCTCACTGGTTAGAGACACATTCAAACGATTCACACACTTTTTGTTTCTCTGCGAAAGTGAAAACCAAAAGCACGATTTTCTCACAAGCCTTGCTCTGAATTATTGCAGATTTTATTCAGCAACTTGCTGAAGCAGTGAGGCAAAGCGCCAGGTCAAGGTTCTAGAAGAACCGAATGGGGAAATCGACGAGCGGTAACAGAGACTGGACGCAGATGTACGCGATCTACGGAATGGAGCAGCGCCAAACCCTGATTTTCCTCCTCTGCCAGGCGATGCTCTTCTCCGTGTTGTCTGTTTTATATCTTCTTTATTTTGATCTCGTTTGCAACTTTTTCGAGCGAATCTTTTCCGGCGCCGGCGGCACAGCACGATTTGCCGCAGGAATCACCGGCTCCGTCACGGCGCTCTCCGCGCTGTGTCTCTTCTTTGCGGCGGCGAACTTTTTCTACTCCTCCGTGCCGCTGCACTTCGACATGGCGCAGCGCATCGTCTCCGCCGTGCACGACTGGTCCTCCGTGAAGCTCGCGCTGGACCTCGGCTGCTGCGGCCGGGGCATCCTACTGAACGCGGTGGCGACGCAGATGAAGAAGGAAGGGAGTTCCGGCCGCGTCGTCGGCCTAGACCGGTCGAAGCGTACGACGATGTCGACGCTCCGCGCGGCGAAGATGGAAGGAGTCGGCGAGTACGTGACGTGCCGCGAGGGCGACGCGCGGCGACTGCCGTTTCCGGATAACTACTTCGACGTGGTGGTGTCCGGCGTGTTCGTGCACACTGTCGGGAGGGAGTACGGCGCGCGCACGGCGGAGGCCGCGGCTGAGAGGATGCGCGCGGTGGCGGAGTTGGTGAGAGTAATGAAGCCTGGTGGAGTGGGAGTGGTGTGGGACCTATTGCACGTGCCGGAGTACGTGCTTAGGTTGCAGGAGTTGAAGATGGAAGATGTGAGAGTCTCCGAGCGTGTCACTGCCTTCATGGTGAGCAGCCACATCGTATCATTCCGGAAGCCCAGTCAGCACGTGCATGGCCCCGCCGAGGTTCGCTTGGATTGGAGATTATGTTGACGGTGGAATTTTTCACACTGAATAGAAAAATATTAAATATATATCATACTGAGAAATGTTTTCTTAAAATGCCTTTTCTATTTTTAAGAAAGGAAAGATATGAGTGAATATCTTAAGGTTAAGTTATGGCTGGGGAGGCGAAGTCGAACCAGATGTTTAACCAAAAAAATATGTAAACAAAAAGATGGATAGCATAATAATTTGATGACAGATCTGGAACCCAATTTTTGTATATCTTGATGGTTATATAGATAGCGCTCAAATTTTAGCTCTTCTGATGCATATTGTTCTTATTTGTTTTTTTAATTTTCGTAAAATTGATTTTACGTGACTGATAAATTGATCTTTTAGGTTATGTGGGTTAGATTTTGGAAAAGCTTGTCTCATGTCTTCGAATGCGTTTTTTGTGATTTTACTACGGTTGCAAATTGTTCAAACGAGTTTAATCATGACTTGAGGAAAAGCCGGTGATTGTGGGTTGAATAGATGAATAGTGAGGAGGAGGACAAGGATAACTTTAGAATTTTATTTTTTTAGCCTGAAGAAGTCGTTGTCTTTATTTAATTTTTGGGGTTTTGGTTTTCTTCTCTCCATGTGAGGTTGGATTCTATTAGAAAAGGTTGAAAGCTAATTGACGATGAATGGATGGGAAAAGGAAAGTAGTGATATTTCTTTCTACAGTTCAACTTGATGGAGGTTGTGGGTTGAAATGATGGCGAGGATTGGTGACCCCGTTGGGGAGTCACAATCAGAGATTTTGGATGGTGAAGCTTTAACAACGTGGTGGAGCGAGTTTGTTGGAAGTTTACATCTCATGCTTAGGAGTGTTAGCTAGTGATAGAGAGAGCTGAAATGGTTTGCCAAATAGTTAATCTAGCCTTGTTCAGATTTGGTCGTTGTTAGTAATTTTACTTTGTTTTGTTCTACCAATTCGGGCGTCATCCTTCAAAATTACTGGTGGTATAGTATTCACAACTAATTATGCTCAATTAATTGAGCTATGACTTGCATTGTCTTTGTAGGGTTGTTGCTTCACTGTCACTGGCTCCTTTCTAGAAAACACTTGATGGACAAGAAGTGCTTAAGTGGATTTACAGCAGACATTTACTTCTTTTATCCTCCCCTTGTTTGTTTGTTTTTTTTTTTTTGTGGTTTTGTTCCCTCCAATGAATGAATGAGAGAGGTGTAGTATGTTTTATAAGACGGGGGGAATAGGAAGGGCATTGTGGAAAATCTAACTCGCATTTACAATTCATGTCCCGCATAACCAATTAAATTTATTAGGGGGAAGTGTCCTTGTCACTGATTTGTATTGCTTACTCTCAAATCAAAACCAGTAAGTGAAAATTATATGGTTAAGTTTTTTCCTGATGGATAATACCTTAGATTATCTAAAATAGTAGCCTCTCACAGGACCACATGGTGCATGTGCTCCTCTAGTCTGACACCAGACGAGTCTGGGGCCATACGGCCTATCCCATAACCAAATGACCACTAGGGACTTGACATCAATGAGGCCATCATTTCCTTTCTTAGGTTCAATCTAGATATCTCATTTTAATGGAAGATCACAATTTCTGAATTATCCATAGCAGATACTCTGTCTGTATCCTTTCCATTGTAATTAAAAGTAGCGATAAGGATTCAGAAATCCCTGCATCTTGCTTCCGTAATACTCCTAAGTTGGGATCTTTACTGATATGAAAATCGGAAGGATAAATACCTTCATAATGTCTCACTTTTAGACGAAGTCAGAGCCCAACTACACAAGGCTTTGTCGTTTACTTCTAAAACTTTAAAATCAGAAAATTCTTCGCTAATTTGATAGCAAAACTTAGCGTACAGATCGTTTCCCGGAACCATTATCCTCTATGATTCGAAAATTGAAATCCAATAAAAATTGTCGTGATGATATTTGATCTATATCCTATAAGTAGATGCAAAAGTGGCATGCGATGTGAATAAGGGCAAATGCTTGTTTCTACTTAAAAGCAAACATGATAACATGATGAACATACAAGGTAAGCACCGGCATTGATTAAGGCTAATCGAAGATCATAATCTTGCATTCCAGTGATATATATATTTATTTTTCTTTTGGGGACCAGAGACACGCCTCACAACTAACCTATCTAATGTAACTTGTAAGTCTATAGCGTGGAGAGAAAAACTCTCATCCTAACTTTAATGCAAGGTCCACAAATGTCATAGGCTCGATGAATTCCGCTGAGAGCTGAGATCATTTTTTTATACTTTTTTGAAAGTGAGATCAATGGTTGATTTTTTTATGAAAAAAAAGGTTCAAACCAAGAAGCTTCTTATACATTTTCGTATACATATACCGTACACGGTTTACGAACCTTGCCCCTTTTTGAAACAGTCCTGGTGAGCTACAAGAGGAAGTTGCAAGCAATAACGATGAAAAGAGCAAAACAGTTGTACACGTACAACTATTAACCAGGAATCAATTCATTCTCTTTTATAACATGTATTTTATTATCTCACATATTCTCTGTCTACATCAACGTAACAAAGACAACTACACAAGATTTCGTGCTTTTTCTTCCTTTAATTCTGATGCACTTTGGCCACTTTGTGCCCTGGGCACAGTGGTGATGGACTACATGTTAACACATTTTGAGTCCAAATCTTTTACTAAAGAAAGATGAAAAGTGAAAAGATATTGGATAAATTTGGCAATTTGAGATCAGAAAGACGGCAAAGATGAGACTTGAACAAGTTATATTTAGCAAACAGGAGCTTGCAGTGTGCGATGTGATGAATGCGAAACAGAACCAAAAGATCCCATGTGGATATTTACTCGTGCTTATATTTTGAGGGAATTTTTTTTTTTAAAAAAATAGCACCAAATTAATGGATCCATGTGTCACTGCTTCCAATCATATGTCTCCTATCTCTCTTACAGCATGTGGAGAAAAATTAAATAGCCATGTTAAGCTGTTATTTGAAAATTAGTTTATTTATTTGGGATTCAGCTCATTCTTTAAAGTTTGGTGGTGCATTTCATCTCTCAATTGCACCCTCACCAATTTGTTTGAATGATTGTTGTGCTTAATCAACAATGCAACATCTGACCGAGAGACAGTGCCAATTTTTGTTCCTCATATTTGTTAACAAAAATTTTCAGAAAAATGTAATCAAATTTATTGTGTACTTCCATAATTAGATGAAAACTTTTTGGGCTTGTAAGGGAATTAAAGTAGGTTTTTTCTTCCTGCACCTCCATTATTATTAACTGCACTGAAAGATAATTTTGTAATTTTGCAAAAGCAATTTCAGGTTTGTAGCTATCTTTGCTATGTTCAGGCATGAAATTTAGTTATTTTTCATATCATATAACCACAAAGTAGGGTATGAAATCAATGATTTATATGAAGAATAATAGAGACTATGGTATGAAATCAATGATGTATATAAAGAAAAAGATAAATTTTCTAAACTCTTCAGTCTAATAAAGTATGATAAAGAATGTATCACAAATCAATCATTCGATGGGTTCTCTAACTTAAAACAAATGATACTATGTGGTAATGTAATTTTATATAATAATGTATTTGATTACATTTTCCAAAATGATTTGCAAAAATGTTGATTATTAAGTATAAATAACAAAATATTTTAAGAGTCTTCATTTTTAAATATTTTCTTTTGTTAAATTTTACTTCATTTGGTGTGAAGTGTACTTTTTATTGGAAGACATAGTGTGGTTAGAAGAGGTGTAAAAAGAAAAGTTTCTTTCGAAGTATGTGGACTTCTTGAGGATAATCTCCAACTAAATTGTCAATGATGAAAAGGAAAGCTACCTTGGTTATTGATATGTATTTAGAAGTTTTTAACATTCAATAAAGTTAAATAACAAAAATATAGTTCCTTATTAAATAATACTTTGATGACTCGTTTTCAATTCTAAATTTTGTATTCGAAATATTGAGCTATGGAGTATTTAGGGTTTAATGTTGAACTATGATATTCGATTTTAGAATTTGTAACAATTGAGATATGCTCCAAAGTTGAATATATCAAATGTAGGTATATATAAAATGCAAACTTTTAACCCATGGATAAAAAAAATACTTCTTGTAATTTTTTTGTATTAATATAATCTGTAACGATCGAGAAAAATAGTCTTAGAGTAGAAGTGGTACAATTAAAATGACACCTGAATATTTTATTATTAAAGTTAAAAGAGCATATAAATAGAATTTCAATTATTAAGGTTTAATTTTAAAAGAATCATCATCTCTCTAAAAGCTCATTTTTCCTCCTCTATCTTCTCTCTAAGATTCAGACCTCCTTGCTCATTAATTTGATGATCGGAGTTCGCCATCAGACTCCTAGCACTGAATACCACAAGACTGGCCGATCAGAATCTCTGATAGAGTAAGTTCATTTTTTTTGCTCTTCTCCTTGTGTCAAATTCCGAACTTGTTAGGTTTGTCTTTGTCTAGGCTTTGCATGTGACCCTTATAGCTTATGGGTTAATCTCTGTTAGCTCAGGGCCCTAGTGATATAGTTAGACTTTTTATCAGGAATCTGTGGTGTAGGTTACGTTACCTTTAAGCTTTTGGTAGATTTGGAGCTCATGGTAAGTATCTACTTAAGTTTAGGTAAGGGAAACTAGTTTTAATTTTCAATAGAACCCTAGGCTAAAAGATTTGGATGTGGGGGTGACATGGTCACTAGTTCTAAATTTTGTTTCCTAGAATGATTGTTTATGAGTAATACATAATATTGTTTGAAATAAAATGTGAATATGTTGATTTTGATATGGATGAACTATGGTAGATGCTTATGTTTGAATTTGAAAAATTGGTTGATTTGTATAGTTGATATAGTGTAAGTTACTTTTGAACTGAAATGAGTTATTGAAATTGTTTTGTTTGACTATGAATGATGAATTTAGGCATGATTATGCAGATTTCTTTGTATATCTTGCTCAGGCGAGCTAATTGTCGCTCAAGCGAGAATAAAATGAAAAGATGGGGTGCTCTTAGGTCCATTTTCATCGAAGCAAGAAGAAATCTCGCTCAAGCAAAAATGGGATAAATTTAGGGGTTGCTCTTGGGTTCAATCTCGCTCAAGCAAGAGAATTTTCACTTGGGCGAGACCCATTCTCACTCAAGCGAGCAAATTTTCGCTCAAGCTAGACACTTTGTAAAAAACAAAATACTTAAAATTTTTATTTTTGCTTTTGAAAGCCTAGTTTATTATTGATTATTGTTTTTAAGTGAAAATTCTAAATTTTATTTAAAAATATGATTAAAGAAACTTAGTTATTTGTTTAAGTGAATTTTAAGATATATTTGGATTGTTAGAAATTTTAAAATATGATGTGATTGAATGGTGTATTGATGTGTTACATGAGGAATGAAATGATGTGAAAGTGTGATAGTATTTTCAGGAAAGGAAATGTCGTGTTGAGATGGTTATTAGGGTGTATTGATTTGTGAGTGTCCTGTGAATGAACAATCCTGACTCTACTGATATAATGGAATCACATAGATGAAGTTATTCAGTTGGTGAGAGTCGAAGGAGATTTGGCTGAGTTTGAGGTTTGAAAGAACTGATTAGAGTATATCAAATGGATTTACCCTGTCATATGAGATGATGAGATATTTAGATGTTTATGTGCATGACTGTGTGAATTTCACAATGAGTAGTATGACATGTGCAGGTCTCTGGATGTTAATTTTAATACATGAGTCTTCCGGAAGTAAAGTCAAGTGTCTATGTGTTGTGAGTTGATAGAAGTTTGACATGAGAAAGATGACTTGTGAATTTTGATAGACACTTGATGGTTATGTGGAAATACATGAGAATTGATGGCTTTATGTGGATATTTAAAGTTATATTTATATTAGAAGTTTTAAAAATAGCTAGTTTACCCTTTGCTTTATTTTGTGGTTGTTTTCTTTAATCTGTAATAATCGTGTATTTACGCGGGAGCGGGTGATGTTACATGTGATAAAGCTCCTCAGTGACAAACTGGATGATGAAAATGTTTACTTTCTTTTGAATATTTGTTTTAACTTTATGTAAATATTTGAAGTTGTATAAAGAGGAATGTGTTTTGAAACACTATATGAAAGAGTTGTAAACATATTTGTATTATATTTATATATTTGTTTTGATATTTCATAAAAATTATGGTTATTAGATATGGGGAAAATACAGGGATGTTACATAACCTCTTAATAATTATAAAAAGATAGTATAAAAGAATAGTTTATTGTTTTTTTAATAAAAAAATAATTTATATACCTACAGATGCAAAAGTACATATGAGACTTTACATAATTACCTTATTTGAGGTTAATTACCCATTAATTGCAAACATTGGAATAAATACATGTTAACTAGAGAAGGATACACAAGCAAAATAAGAGAGAAACTCTTTAATTAAAGAAAACTTTATCAACCATAACTTTACATAATAATAAACCTTGAAGTAAATCCTCCTACATTGGGTTTGCCTCTAATCATGTACCTCCATATTCTTCTTAAAATACACATATATTGTCAACTTTGAATCCAAACCTATATTACCATACCACATATTATTTTCCTTGTTTTTGTTTTCCAAGCTAAAGTTGTATTGTTATAGATTCTCTACGGTGTTGTTTTGAAGGCAGGTTAAAAGGTTAATCCATGCATAAGTTCATCCATATCTCATATTTTTTGGCAAGTGAATAGCACATATAAAATATCTTATTATTGTCCATAATGAAATGAGTAATTTAGTTCAATTTTTTAGCAAGAAGTTGTCTTTAAGTAACATCTAAATGTATCATAACACTTTTGAAAATATCATCATATCTCGTATAAAAGTCATTATTATGTTCCATATTCTAAACTATAGAAAATTCTATATATTGATCTCAAGCTATATCTTCCATTGTTTTTCACCTTGTAGTACCGTTAATCCATTTCTACCTTATGAATAAAGTATATGTCACTTTGTCCTTCTTAATAACCTCATTTTTTGTTCAAAGTTGTGGTACAGTCTTGGATTTTTAGTTATAGATCTTTCCTCCCATAATCAAATTGTATTTGCATCCTCTACTTTTTCATTCAATACCTCTTTACATGATAAAATGATATTCGATTATCGATTATTTAGATTGATTTTTCTTTTTTTTAATCATTTTGTTTCATAACAACCTACTAGAATACACGATGTTATTGACATTAAGGATTTTTCATTTTTTTTAATCATTTTGTTTCTGAACAACCCTACTAGGATACATGATGTTATTGTAATTAAGAATTTTGAGTTTTTTTTTCCTCTTAATAAACCAAACAAAATTGTTCTGAAAATGCTTTTTCTCAACATATCATATAGAAATTAAAATAGATCTCTAACATCACGTGTTAACAAAAAAAAGTTATAAGGATTTAAATTGTTACTTAACAAGAAAAACAATATATAACAAAAATTAACTACTTTGTTCAACTTCAAGTATGTTGTTTATTTTTAATCCTTTTTACTTTTAATTTTTTGTTGTTGTTGAAATGATTAATGCAAAAATGAGAGATTCAAGTAGTAAAAAATAATTTTAGTAATTTATTATTTGAGTGATTCAATAAGTAATAAAGATTGGCAAATAAGACTTCAAGGACAATGTTGGAGAGATAAAGAAGTTTCAAATGTGATCAAACGAAACAAATGTCACATCCCAAATGTTCAAACACCTCTACTAAATAGAATAGTTTCTGTTATTTACTATAGTTACTATTAATATATTAATAATAATAACAAAAAATATTAAAGATATATTACAGTTCGATTCCATTTGAGTCGATTTTGAAAATCCAAACTGTAAAACAAATCAAACTACTAAATTTTTAGAAGAAAAAAAATCTAAAAAAATCTATAAGTTCTTATTTATTTTTTATTTTTTTCAGTTTTTTATTGGTTCAAACAACCCTACTAACAAGTCATATAGAATATATGATGTTATTGTCACTAAGGATTTTGAGTTTTTTTTTCTCTTAATAGACCACATAATTGTTTTGAAAATATTTTTCTCTTTTGTATTATATTAATCTAGAAATAAAATAGTTCTCCAATTTCATGCTTTTAAAAAAAGTATAAGGATTTAAGCTGGGTGTACTATATAACAAAAACTATATGTTTTATTCCACTTCAATTATGTTATTTATTTTTTCTTATTTTAAAAAATAACAATTTCAAAATAATTGATTAATTCAAAATGAGAAATGAAAGTAATAAAAAGTAATTTTAGTAGTTTATTATTGAAGTAATTCAATGTAACTTTGCTTTAAAGATGCATGTCTTAATTTTTTTTTTATCTTTTTTATATTCTCTTCTTTTTAATTTTTTTCTTTCATACCTCATATATTACAAAACCTGATCACACTTTACAATAGTACAATAGTTTGGAAAGTAGAGATCATTTTTATTCGATCAGATTTTCAAACCGAGTAAGTTATTATTTACTCTAAAGATTTATTGTTTTATGTTTTTTCTTATGATTTTGTCATCAATCTTGATGGAGTTAGTTGAGACAAGTGAGTCCCTAACCTTAATTAACCTTATTCTTTATGTTGAAAATTTTTAATTGGACTCCGACCAAAATTTGATATTTTTTTAGACAATTATTTTATGCATCCGATAAAATTAGAATCTGCATCCAATTTACATGTGAATGACAAAATATCTTTAAATAAAATAGGATGCAAATCACAAATATTTCTAAAATCCCTTTTTTGAACACGTTTCTGAATTTAGATTTTCGGAACACTTTTCTGAATTTCACTAATCATTTTCTGAAATATATTTTTAGATTTTGTTCTCTGAACTTTGTTTTGTGTAGAGGACATAGAGATTTTAATTTCTAAATTTTATTATAGATTTTTATTTTTAGAACACAATAATGTATTATGAATTTATTCTTTGCAATTTTTGAATTCTAGATTTTTAAATCGAAAATGAAAGGTAAATTTGGAAATTTTGAAAGGAGATCAAGTGCATGTGACACTTGTAAGGTGCAGGAAAATTTGCCTTCTTTTTTTAAACCATTTGTGTTGCAGTTCACGTGAGGTGTTTGCCAAAGTTTTTCTTTGTTAGTTTGTTATTTAGTTAAAATTCGAGAAACTCAGAATTGTCCTGTTTGATATGATGTTACCACATGTAAAAGTTGTAATTTAATCTGCAAAACTTTCATTTGTGAATATTATTGGTTATTGTTAAGTGAGATGAGGACTTGGTAGAGTGAGAATGTTGTAGGAGAAGGAAGTGAAAAAGGGCATCAAGGTCCGTGTTACAAAAAATTGTCTTGTTAGTGATCAATGGGAAGCTTGTTAACAAGCGAAAAGTTTAAACTGAATTAACATACTTTCAATGCAACTTGCTTTTACATAGTTATGGAATAAACTTTTTATGCCCAACACAAATCATGGATATGACCAGCACAAATTATAAAGCATAAAGATATAAGGGCATATATGTACAACAAGGAATCAATCAAACTTTTAAAGGGACAATCAATACATAAATTTGTTGAAAGAAAATTAAAGATTAGTTTCTATTTCCCATTAGTGATCAATTTTGAGACTGAAATATCTTAAAACGTGAGAAAGTGAGGGTAAATTTACTAGAAGGTATGAATAGGGTTGTTTGGATAAAGTTTAGGCTTAATAATACCTTTGATTTATACATTTTTTAAAATTCGTAATTTTGGTCCGTGACTTTCTTTAATGCAATTTTGGCTCTTACATTTTGCAAAATTTGTAACTTTGATCTCTCATGATAATTTTAATTTCTTAGTTTTTAATTATCTAATTTCATTTTTCAGTTTTTACTATGATTTTCTCTTGTTCAAAACGTGGTAACCCTTAAAAATAAAATAAGAAGAAACTCGCTTATATTAAGTTCATCTATTAAACGTTTAGAAAGATAATTCGTAATTTACTAAAAAGAAAGAAAAAGCTAATTTGATAAGCGTAAAAAAATAATTCTTTCATCTGCATAACTAAACGTTCTAAAAATAAAACTAAATGAAATTATGGAGAATTAAAAAAGAATAAAACTGAGAAAATTAGATTAAGAAACAAAACTACAGATTTAGTAAAAAAATTAAGATTAAAATTTGGGAAAAAAATATCTAGGGGCCAAAACTGTGAATTCCCTAAAAAGACCAAAATTACAAGTAAACCTGAAAATTTTGTAGACCTATTTTTCTTTATTTCAAATTAAGTTTCAATACGAAATTAAGGTTAAACTTCCTTTTATGATTATCTAACTGAAAACCAAACAGTCTTCTTACTTTTATTGATGTTGGGATTCTTGAACTGAACATCAAACACAGTCGTAGTAATTAGATTTAGTGTTTGAATCTTCAAATATTTCAGAGAAAAATGTATGAGCCCTTCCAAATCAAATTTTAGTCTAATAATGTGCGTAGAGATTTGAAAAAAAAACTGATACAATTTGTTTGATGAATAGAAAACGAATGAACTAAGAACGTATTCTCTATGATATTGGTAAACGCGACAGACTTGAAGTGAAGGTGAGCAAGAATAAACAATCCTAAATAAAACATGTAAAAAGATTTAAATAAAACATTATTCTATTTATTGCAATGCATTTGCTTATTTATAGTAAATAATTTAGTTTGGCGATTGTGATCAATATCAATAATTAAAAATACGAAGGTTGTTAGTTTCCAAAGAAAGAATTGCATAAATGTGCAATTAAGGATTAATATTTGATATAATATCAAACTTCGAAAAACATTTTAAAAAGAAATGAAAATCAAATTAAATTTAAACGGTATCGCATATTTGATTATGAAATAAACACAAATAATTGTTTCAATATGTTCAAAACAACCGGACATTATACATTTGTTCATGATTCAAGTGTTATTTAGTATCATGTAAAAACGGTATAATTAGGCAACGGAAAGAAATATCAGATAATTAAAATGCGCAAGACTTTCTATTTTAAAAATAGAATAACTGAATTACATGCATAGTTACAAAGTCTTACTATACAAAAAAAAAGTGAGACTCTTACAATTACACTTCTAAAACCTCACATATACTATACAAGTAATATTGATGTTAAATCAGTGAAATGATATTGAAAAGCACACAACCAATCATGAAGCAATCGTGCAAGCATAGTCTGTTCAATTAGCTCATTTTTCACACTACAAATTTAACTGTATGCTTATTAATTAATGAGATGGGAGAAAGTTAGGGGGACGGAGGGAATCAAGAAAATGTTCGATGCTAGGGAAGCAAAATGATGAAAATTGTATATGGTGGTTCCTACCAACATTTATAATTTATATATAATAATGAGACAAAAGAATGCTATGATCCGTTTATCTGTCTATCGTACAAGAGCACAAAATTCTACTGTACATGCGCCAGGGTTGCTGCTGCTGAAACTTCGGAAACTGCACGGAGGCTACAGGCAACACAAATCCAACTACAGAGATTTTTTCATGCAATGAAATTAACAGGCACAAAGTTACACTTCCTACTTTACGGAAATAATTTTTTTTTCTCAAACATCCTAAACTCCTATAGAACACAAACTCAATCAAACTTGAGTATCGCATAGTGAAAACTCATGAAGTAACTGGAATGCAGAATGAAGAACTGAGAGGCGGTGGCAAAACACAAACCAGATGTGGTCCAGCAGGCTTGCAGCTTATATTTGCCTCATCAACATCTGGCAACCCTAGTAGGGGAGGGCGAACATAACCAGCCACCAGTGGCATGCATAATACAGAGATAATAATTCTTGCCCCTGTCATGACAAGAACATGTAAATAATTAGCTCAAACAAATTCACTGTAGAGCGTTAACCACACACATAGAGAAACTGTTAGGATCCAAGAATTATAAAGAGAAGAAAAGAAAGGTTTTTATTGAATAGAAAGAAAAGAACAAGAAATAGGAGAGCACTCTCTCCTCCAAGGGTTTCCCCTTCACAAAGAGTTAAAGCTCAATCTACAAAAATATTACACACTCCCCTCCCCCTCTCCTTCTTTCTTATTTATATCTAACTAGCAAATCAAATAACAAACTCATGACTATTCTAATTCTAACTAACTCCTCCTCC
>Ga0123342_1005839_pt1 | contig 17517 bp, 3 predicted proteins | sample Turbeawhitnodule_FD_89960 | JGI IMG/M metagenome (GOLD analysis project Ga0123342, IMG submission 89960) | Root nodule microbial communities of legume samples collected from Mexico - Turtle bean Mexico white nodule | ecosystem: Host-associated > Plants > Roots > Nodule | place: Mexico: Nepantla... | reverse complement strand
TATGCTGTAATTGATTGTATCTGTTTTAGTGGATTCCACCTTGGAGTAAGGTGAACTGGACGTAGCTCTTGATGAGTGAACCAGTATAAAAATTCTCTTGTGTTTCTCTTCTCATCCCTGCACCTATTTCTGAGTTTTCATATAATCTGTCAAGAAATGAATCTATTCAATTGAAACTGAATCTGTTAACTCTGGACCTGATAAAATCTGTCATTCTAGCTTGTTAATCAATCTTCTAATCATAAATCAAGTTGTTGTGTGAATCTGTACAATGGCTAAAGTGTGAATAGTTTTCCTTGTCTGAACTGTAATATTTGTTCACTTTCTTGGCTGATTTGTGTTAAATAAAATTGATTGATCATTGTGGTATAATTTGTATTTCTCGAGCGGTTAAAAGTCAATCAATCTCATTGTGCATTTCTTGCTGGTTGATCTAAACCTTGTTGATCAAGTTTTGTTTGTTCTAAAGTGCTTTGAAAAATCAATCGATTTCAGATAAAATCAATATGTTCTTTTCACCTCTGTTACACTGTAAACTAGTTTCTTTTGCGAAAATTGAATTTATAAAATCAATTCACCCCTCCCCTCTTGAACTCATACACCTTCAGACTCTAACAGATACAACTGCCCTGTGTTTTTTCAAATTTACCTTTGTTACTATCTTATTTTCTATAACCTTTAAAGTTCTTCTAGCTGTAATTTGTATTGACAGAAATGCCTTAATATTCTAAAAAAATTTATACATGCAAATTATATCATAATCTTATATGTTGATTTAACTAAAAAAAACTCTCCCTTCCTCCATACCACTTATCTTCTTCATCTATTTTCAAACTCATACTAATTTAGTTCCCATTCCGATAAATTCCTTATCTGTATTAAGTTTCAAAATATTAATCTCTTGATTCAACTTAATGAGTCTAAAGATGGTAGCTACATGTTAATTATAATTAAATTTTTTACTACAAAATAATTTCAATACAATATATATATATTTAAGTATTATATTTTTATATAATAAAAAAATCATATAAAATAAAAAGTAATATATATATATATATATATATAATTTATAAAAAGAATATGAAAAACACAATAACAAATACAGACATACAGACACCTGTATGTGGTTTTCCTGTGAAAATTGTTTGTAGAATCTTCAAATCATAACTTATTTACTGTATTAATATAATCTATCAAACTTATATATTTAATCACCAAATCGGTTCGACATAAAAAAAAAAATGATTCAAATAGAATGTGTCATGTACAATTTACTGAAAACAAAACATTAGATATCCCTGAAAGTAAGAAGTGATTGTGGAGACCCACACAACAATGACAGTAACATTAAATAATGAAATAAACTGACTTGAAAACTTTAAAGTTCAAATTGAACACTTCACCATCATGAATGCACATCAAAAAGCCCAACAATAAGGAGGAATCTTGCAAGTTTCTGGTTTTCAATTTCTTCACGTTTAATCAAACTTGTGACACATTTTTTATTCAGTTATTCTAAATGACCACAATGACTTCTTATAATAATAAAAAACAAACACAAGAACCACATCATAATGATAATCAGTTATCCATGGGGTTGTGATATTAATAAGTCTCTGTTTTTTTTTTTTTTACTGAATTAGTTATCTTGTCGAAATGCAGAAAACATTGATTTCCGAATATGGATGGTAGAAAATATAGGATTGTATAAACAAAAAAAATCATTGTGTCTATAAATAAAATCAGTAAAATTCAGATACAAGATCAATAGATACTGCTTAGAAACAAATTTGCAGTCCAAAATATACACGGCAAATTGATTTTTAATTAGAGACAATTGAGTTGCTTATAGATAACAATTTATTAAAAATAACTGTGACTTGTTAAATTTTCTGTAAAAAATTAGTAACCTGACAGGATACTTAATAAAAATAAGATAGTGACCTCCAAACAAAATGGATTGGTAATATGAAAAAAAAAATTGTTTTCAATTTTTTAATAAAAAATAAGACTTTTATTTCAATTTTGTTTCTTAATAAATACTCGTATTGAAATACTTAATAATATATTAGTTTATATAAATTAAGAAAAAAATAGAGATATTTCCGTACTTTCAAATAAATATTATTATTTTGAAATAATATTTTAATTATAAAAATCTGAAATCTCTGGACAAAGACAGGACAATATGAAAAATACAGAATATGCATTATATGTAGCATTGCCTTAACATTAAATTCTGGTATTCCTAAATGGGAAAAAAAATTCTGTGCCTTGAAAGACAAATAAATATGAGGTATGAATCCAATTAACATTTTAGTATGATTTTTTTTTTTTTTGGATGGTCCAGTGCAGTTCAAAGGAAAATCTGAAAGGGACTTGAAGAACATTCCATCTCTCGAACTCAAAAAAGAAACCTTATGAGGTTAATGGTAGTCGTATCTAAGTTTGATTTGACTTTGTCAACTAGAAAAATAAAGTGGTTGCAACATGCACCAGAGAATATTGTATAGTCGGTGATCAGTGGACAAAATGAGCAATTGTAAAGCTTTATATATTTATTTTTTGAAGATCCAATTTTCAACTTATTCAGTCAACATTTTTGAAAGGGAAAAAGAAGAAAAACAGAAGAAGAGAACCCAACCTATAAAGGAAAAACAGAAATTGGAAGATAGGTAGCTAGGTAGCTCGGAACTACAAGGGACCAGTTAGGTTTAATATGTTTGTTAATATCTATAACTATGATAAATTTATTTTAGTTTTTGGTATAAAAAAATTGATAATTTGACTTTTATAAGTTTTAAAAATGTCTTTCATTATGTGCATGCAAACATGTCACAAACAACCAAGAGGGGATGGTTGGACTAAAGAGGTTAAAGATGTGTTGCCAGTATCATTACTTTGTTGTAAACTTTGGGCCTAACACTTGGTACATTCAATAACCATCAATTATGTTTGGTCTTAAGATAGGATAAAAAAAGTTTTACAAGTATTTATATGATAAATGTAATTTTTTTAAAAGAAATGCATAACTCAAATATGTATAGAGAACATTTATAAATATGGAACAAAATGTATAATTCAGTACATTGTTTCCCTTATACGTGGAAATTATAAATGCAAGATTGTCCTATAAGTAATGATATGGAATTTACAAAGATAACGTGTTTGACTTTGTAATTATCACACTTTAATGAAGAAGAAAAGGGGAAATTTGATTGAAATTTGAGAACAATAAATGTGAATTCAAGGAGAAAATCAAGAATTTAAACAAGGATGTAATATAATTGAGATAAGATTTTATGTTAGAAAACTAAGTTTGGGTTCCATACCATTGTTACACTTTTAATTTTCTTTGAGGGTAAATTAATTTAAGTTTCCTTTAAGGATATAAAAATGTATTTAATTGAATTGGCTCATACTTTCATGATGACAATATTCAATTAAATTAAATCGATTAATTTATTGATCCTCAAAGGATTAAATTTACTCTATGAGTTAAAAATTAAATTTATATTTTTTTAGGTTCAATAATTAAGTTCACCTCTCACTACTTTCCTAAACGTGTTACATGTTTATATAATGAAAAATACTGTTAAGCGATTCACAAATATATTTACAATAAGAAATCAAGAAGAAAAACAAAACAAAAACGGAAAAATCAATTAAAATCAATAGTTATTAAGAACTAAGGCACAATCCTATAATAAAGATAAAAAGCAATAATAATAATAAGAACTAAGCCTTAATCCCATAATACAAATAACTACTTAAAAACAATCATGAACAATACTCAAAAAATATCAAAGAAAAAGATAAAATGTATCGAATAGAAAAGAAAAGACTAAAAAAGATGTCACGTTAACCTAGTTGTTAATCATCTCAAACTCAAAATAATTACCTATCACAAAAATGTTTGTTTAAAGTTTTCATACACATTAGACACGCTAAAATAAAATAAAATAACATAAGAAAATTTTATTGACGTCATCCAAATCAAATACATAAATAATATTTTCAAGATCATAAATTACTATATAAAAAAAGACCTTACACACATATAAAAAAATAAAATAAATAATATTCTCAATAAAAAAAGTAAAAACAAATAAAAATAGGCCATATAATGGTTTAAATTAATCTTAAATGAAATAATAAATAAACGACTTAAATGTTTCCCATAATCCCCGTACAGATGTTGCCTGATTGCTGATGTGAAAAGCAACCAAACCAACCAAAGTAATGTGACAGCAACTATGAGGAATAAAAAAATTTGAAGGTTCACTTTAATCATGAATAGAGCACTTATCAATCTTACAATGTGAGTATTACGTGCAATCCAAACAGGACAGGACACGTACATAACGGACAAGAGACAGAGCATAAACAACATAAAATAAAATGGTTTGAGATAATACTACTTTGTCTTTGATAAAGACATCATGAGTTTATCAACATTCTCACAAGGGTCCTACTTTAAATAACATGAACTATTTATATCATACTTAAGTTTGAAGACTCTCTTACAAAATAAACCAGTTTTTTGGGTCAAACATTTTTCTTATGTCTAACATCTAATGATTGATGTTTTCGTTAAGAATAAAATGATATAAAGAGTTAAATATAGACTACATTAAGATGCAAATCAAACATTGATATATGAGTAAACTGGTCTCAGAGAAAAAAGACCATCACCAAAGTCTATATTGAGTAGATTTGGTCCTAACACGTTGTGACACATAAACAAGATCTGAATGATTATGTTCAAATATCACTAATATAGATATTAAAGAAGGTTGTGAAAGCAAGCATAACAAAAAGTAACCATGTTACAAGGATCACATATTGCACTGACCACAACATAGTTTGTCAATAATCTACTAACCCAATTAATTCTAAGGGAGATTTACGTTTCAGAATTATTCCCAGCTTTTATGATGATTTTTTATTTCATTAAAAGTAATGGATGTTAAGGAAGACAGATGAAAAATATAAACTAATTGGAATAGCTTAAAGACGAATCACAATTGAAGTAGCATTTGGTCTCTTGCCCTAAGATCAAGATCAGCAAGCATTTCCTTAATTTGTCCTTTTTTTTGTGTTCAATGTCATCAAAATAGAAAAAAAATATACAGCAGTACTATCTTCTTTTATAGACACAAGGCAGTTGCAGAACTATGCCTAAGTATATGTTGTTATGCAATGGAGAAAAATCCAAACAGAAATTTTAAAAAATGCCACTGACATTGAAAATAAGAAATAGTACTGATGAACTCAAGCTGAAATATCAAATTGAAAGTTGACACCATAGTCACAACACCATCTTCAATTCTGGATAACAAAATACAAACTTCCCTATAGAGAATGTTTCTTCATATCATACTCAAATCTCCATCATAAATTACCTCACTGTAAAGGAATAAAGCGAAAAGAGAATTACACAAGGATGATATTACATCCTCCTTCAGTAACATTACAAACAAAGTAAAAGAAACAAAATTGAAGGTAGAAAAAAATTGAACAATGTAGAACAACTGACATAACAACCAATACTAAAGCTGCACGAAACATTCTTCTTGTTTTGTTATGGGAGTTATTTGAGAGAAACATGTATGCTGGGATTTCAGCATAACTTGTTTCACAGTATCCTCAAAATAAAAATCGATGTTAAAATGATTAAGCAAACCAGTAGTATAATTTATTTCCTTAAACTCTGAGGTCCCTTTTGGAGCTTAAACTTGGCTAAGTCGACCTTTTGAGGATTTCTCTGAAATACTCCTGTCAATTTATTTGTCTTCTCAAATAGCATTTCTCGGCTATAGTTGGATAAGCACAGCTAAAATGAATGTGAATCAGCAATTGTACAATACTTTACTAATTAATATGCATTGCGTCATTGACAAAGTTGGTGTTTCAAGGACCTACAAAATTTAAACAGTTGTTGACACTAGCCATTTTTTTTTCCCTTTTTCTTTCAATGAAATCTATTGTAACATGAACGGTTTTTTCCCTTTCTTTTTCCATTGCAGTGTGGGTACAACAACTAGTACCTTGATCTGGGTGTAGTTTTTCTAAAGTTGTACGATTGTGAGTTATTTCAATTCTACCAAAGAAATAACAATGAATAACCTGAGTTTCCGTGGCACGATTTAACTAGTTGAAACTTCACGCTGCGACTTGCCCCGTTCACCTGTTTTCCTGTGTTGCAAGCAAGAACTTCTAAGAGAAATGGCCAATGACATAAAGTTCCTCTTCTAAACCTTTAGGTTTCAATGTTTTATTATCACATTGAGGATTGAGTAGCTTCTGGTCATGGGAAGGTAAGGCGTTGAGAAAAAGGAGGAGGAGAAATACATATTCTCAATACATATGCAAAAGGAAGAATAAGAGATGAAGAGAGAAGCTACAGGAGGAGGGAAATATGCTGCAAACAGGAAGAGTAGACCAATGGATAGAAACTTCAAAAACAAACACAAAGTAATTTCTTGCTCAATTGGATTAGAAACTTTTGACATGGATTGAGAATACAACAAAAAAGCCTACTTACTAATTAGCCTGAATTACAAAACATATACAACAATGATTTATAAGGCAATAAGGTAGTGAATCCTCCTCTCCCTATTCCCCAAGAACCAATTCTCGATCACAAAAAATGTACACCTCCCCACTACATTATGTTAGCAACCTAAATAACTAGCAGATCAAAGGAGATGAGAAGATGAATGAATAAAGGTGAAAAATGGAAGAGTGGATAATAAGTAAATCAGTTAGAAAGCAAAGCGACCATTACAAGATAATGAAGATGACTATCATCTGCATAAAAAATATCCTTCCCAAATTCAGAATCCTTGTCCCTATTATGCTCAACAACCGTTGCTCCGGTTGTCCACAATTCCTTAACAAAGACTCATATATTCTGTAACTGCGAAAAGGAGATACGGATTACTGAGCCAGAAAGTGTGCTGGCATGCTTGCACACAAGGGCTTCAGTAGCCTGCTCCTCATTCTCAAACTGAACTAGAGCCTGTTTTTTCCCATTCATCTCAAAGACTTTGCTGTTGACAATGGTTCCATGCTCCTCTACAAGGCTCACAATCTCCTCCTCAGTGATGTCTTGCGGGAGTGTGGACAAATGGATAATCTTCGTTGGAGAGCAGCAATACCGGTAGTTTTTGGCTGCATTACGGTTGAAACGGTTGAGATTTGAACTGATATATTCATGTGTCTCAGCACCTTGGGTTATGTTTGGATGCCTGGAGAAGTTGACCTCTAACTGTTTCTCAAACAACACGGCTCCCTACATCCCAAAGTTGAAAATGTTTGTGACCAGCTTACAATAAGAAAAGAAGGAATAAATAATAATTTGCAGGATTATAGAGGATCTAAAAAAGTATTCAGTCTAATCTTAATGTAAAATTGCTACCAGCTAAGTACAGAAAATGATAAATATAATTTTACCATTCTTCTATTTTCTCACATAAGCAACACAAACCAAGAATTAAAATTAAAGTTTTGGTGATTCAAATTTGATGACTCCAAACAATGTTAACTCGTCAGAACATTCAACTACAGTTTTTCATTAACAGTATATTTAATGCTGCCATCTCAAAAACATGGAACAATACCACTAATGTAACAAAATTAATGCATGTCAAAGGACATAAATAAAATTACAAATGAAATAGTACGGAGCGAAAACAAAAAAAAAATTAATTGTGAAAATGAAAAGAAAAAAATAAAAACTCTACAATAAACAGATAAGTTTCCTCTCATAAAATAGATCCTTTAATTTCAGTCTTGTTCCATACAACATACAGCAGCATCAAGAAAATAAAACAACGAATAAACGAAATAAATTTTAAAAGCTAAGTTAAAACAATTTCATGGACCGTTGTAGACAATGCCAACCAAATTATGATCAATTTTAAGGCGAAACTTAAATATAGATTAGAAACTGACAACTACAATCGAACCTTGGAAAAAGAAATATGATTTTGCTCACAAAACATTCTTCATCTTCTTTAAAAACTCAACAAAATCACTAAGCAAACTTGTAATGAGTTGTCCAATATAGACATAGAAATTGTAGATAAAAAAATATTCAAATAATATATCACCAAGAACAACAAGAACAATAGTAACAACAACAATAACCCATACCTTGAGTAGAGGTATGACAAAAATCTAGTAGCATGATATAAGAACAGCAAGGTATATAAACTAAACACACCTTCAGAAAGTGTACAGCCAATTCAGCTTGAAAACCATCACCCATCTGGATAAGTGCATGATCTGGTTTATTTCTGAGAAGTTTAATTCTCACAATATTCCCATAAATAGAGAACAAGTTGAATAGTTTATCCTCATCAATTCTCTGAAATTAACAGATTTTAAAACAAATAAGCAAAGAAAGGGAGAGAACTTTCCAGAAGAAGCGAGACAAAGTTCTTACATCAGAATTAAGATTTGAGACAAGCACTGTACACCTTTCATTTGTCCCAGTTATACCAGGAGGCAAACCTCCCCCGAAGGCAGCTGCAATGGCTGCAGCATTTGCCATCTATAATTGAAAAACAATAATGAATAAGTAGATTGTTTCCTTTTCAAAAAGAAAGAAATCATCTTAATTTCACAGATGTTTGTAGCCGTTTTACTAGAAATATCATCATGTCATTTATCTTAAAATCGAAAGAAATCTCAGAGTTCAAGAAGCAAAACCCCAACTCACCGACTTCTCCCTATCCCAATTAAAACCTAATTTGAAAAGTAAAATCAACTTAAAAACAAAGCGTTAACCAAGTTGTTAGCAAACAAAAGATCCTATAAACCGGTAGGCCATAATCATACAAACTTTGTATTTCGTACCTTTATATTTTACAAAGATTGGTAAGAGATGGGATTAACTGTAACACATTTCTAATATTACTTTCACAAGATACAAAATGAGTGATGATAACTTCATATAATCAACTGTGCAAGAATAGTATCTAATTGGAACTTCAAATTGATCTGAAAAATTCCCACCTGTGGAAATCCAACTGGAAAGAGGGAAAGAAAAGAACAAACATCAGTACATTAAAAAAATAACACATTATGACAAATAAACCAAACCAATAAAAGCAGCTTAAAATATTTAGCACCTGCCCTCCCTCCAGAACCTTGAGCAGCATACATATTTCCTGCATCACCATATCCAGGCTGCTTAACAGAAGATAAAGAAAAACAAATATATATTAGAATGGACTTTAGAAAGATCAACAGACTTGATTCATAAACAGATAAATAAAGAACCAAACAGAAAATACTTGTGAAGGTCTTCCTTTCTGCTCTGTTGGTAGATTTGGGTTTGTGAAGTCTCTGCGAAAGATGAAATGAAGTCAGCAACAATGTCGTAAATAAGATGTCAAAAAGGAGATTATCCAGTGAATAAAAACAGAAACACAAGAACTGATTGAATCACCTTGACCGGTCATTATTGTAGTTAACTTGTAATTCATCAAGGCTGCAATTAAAATGAATTAAAATCCATGTAAGAAAATAAAGTAAATAAAAAACAGAGAGAAAGTAAAGTAAACAAAAAAACTCTATTAACACAGGCAATACACAACAAAATTACATGGATAAATTTAACCTACTTTGAGAACTGAATGTCCAGTTGACAGCAACCATCATAAATATTGCGTCCCTAGAAATTTCAAAAGTTCAATAATCATTTAGAAACAATATTAGAAATAAATAACAAGTCAAGTACATCATGAAAGGAAATGTAAAACAACCTGAAGTGTACTTCTTGCATTAACAGCACTCTGACGTGATTGAAACTGGATGAGAGCTTGAAAGCCTACAAAGTTTGCAAATTCATGAAAACAAAATTAGTAGAACATACACCAACAATACGTGCATAAATGAAATGTGACATTTTTTTTCCATAGAAATTTTAATAGCAATCTTCATATATAATTAGAAGGCAAGGGCATGTTCATTATGTTACGTTTTCAATGATGATGATCAAGGAATGAAATGTCTTTTCGTAATGGGAAACAATATGATCAGATTGTTATATTTAACTAACTTTTTTTATACACAAGTTTGAATATATAAATCTTGATTGTCTATTTAAATAATTCATAAAGATGCTCAATATAATATATATATATATGTGTGTGTGTGTGTGTACACATGTCACCATGTCCCACATTTTGGAAATTATAAGTGTTGAAGTGTGAGTGTCCGTGCTTCATAGATATAAACACTCCTATATAGCAAACATCTAACTAACACTACTACTTCTCTCCACCTTTTCTTCCTACCACATTATATCACCTATTATACCTATATTTCTCTCTTTATATGTCCATGGATGATTTTTTCTTATTGTATTTTAGACAAACTAGAAAAATGAGAATAGAAGTGAAGGGCACAGTTCTTTGATCTCTTGGTTTCTCTCATCTCCCTATTTCTGTCCTGTGTTTTGCTCTTCTTCCTTCTTCCCCTCTTTCTTTTCTGTTTCTTTATCTTTCAAGCTGTCTCCTACATTAGTGATATCTAGAGCCTAGTTTTCCTGTCACTAGACCAAAACCCATGGGCATGGAAACGCAACTACATGAAATGAAGGAACACTTCGTTCAAATTTAACAGAGGCTTCAAAAGGTTGATACACTATTAGACATGGAGGAGGACATTTTAGATCAGCTTTGGTGGCTATTGCCTGAAAGATGGATAACACCTCCTACAAGAAAATCACATGTGTTTGCGACAGCATCAAACCTTGGCAGAATTTATTATGAATTTGATGCAATTCCCAGTAAACTTCCTTCATCTAAAGAATATCTTGATGCTTATATGGTTGGTCCGGTCTATAGGAAGAATACACTACACTATCTCAGTGTGTTTATTCAAGCCAAGAACCATGAGAGTAGCTCGTAGTGTGGCATATATGCAACAAATCTCACTCCAACTGTAGTCTAAGAAAAATGTTGACCAAAAACATGAATTACACGGTTCCAGGCAGTGCTAACAAAGTAGCAAGTACACGAGATAAGTGGAAGCCAAGTAAGAACTTTGTTAAGCGAAGTCAGCACTTGGGATAGCCAAGAATGAAATTTTAGCCCCTCAAGAATTCATAAAAAATGTTGAAATTTTAACTGTCAAAAAGGAAGCTTAACAGCCCAGAATTTTTGTTTACCAAGGATGCCATTTGGGACATCATTTATCACAAAAGCAAGCATACATATTTTTTGTCATTTAACATTCATATACAGCAGCAACACTTCCTCAACATTGCATGTATCAGATCTACAGGTTACATGGAGCACTACTCGAGATGATTAGTGATAGAGAACATGTTTTTGTGTGTAGGGAATGAACAGAAACTACCCTCCCCTTACCATTCTGTTTGCCTTTCAAGACCATTGAGCAATGGCTGAGCTTAAAAAGAGTTGGAGGGACCAAAATAATTAAGATTATAACGTATAAAAATGTAACAATACCATCTCTTATAGGTGATTTAAAAATTTAATGGTATTCAAATACTTATTTTTCAACTAATTATCGTATAAGATATTCAACTATTAAGTTAAGGGTATTTTTCATCCCTAATGGAATTGACAATTTTTCATTTTGGAACTTGCAAAACTCTCACTTTGGGCACCTGCATTTTACAAATACACAAAATTTCAACCTTACTATGCCAAAGTTCCATCCTCAAAAGTTGTATAAAAGAGATGGGGTATTTACATAATGCAGAGTAAAAGGTGGAAGTTTCAAAAGTCAGATAAAAACCTCACCTGATACGAATAAAAAAACAGAAAAAATTATTTATATTATAGCTTAGTGAAGATTTTTGCAAGAAATATCAATTTTTTATAGGGGTGGCAAAACGCCATTGGCCCGACCCACCACTGGGCTAGCCCATCAAGGTTGGGCAGACTGAAAATATTAACTCGTCCCGTCATAGGGTGCTACCCGTGTCACCTTAATATATTGTTTGGCTATCATCGCTGATCATTTCCTCCTGTCGTACAGCAGTCTGCAAGTCAGACAATTGTTCCACGCTTCTCGCGAAGGTGTTCCGCATGCTCATTAAGCCTTTCAAACCCCCTCTCCAATGCCTCCACCCTTGCTTCCATGCGCAAAGTCGTCACCATCAATGGTCCCTAGAGCTGGTTGCTCTAATACCAGTTGATAAGAAACCAACTGGTATAGAAATAGATATTGAATTTTATTATCTAGAACTGGCACCGAAATGCCTAAGTACACAAGACACTAATAACAGTTAATACAGTAAACATCACTCTCTCCAAGATACAGAGAGCTTGGTCTCTCCCTTTCCCAATTTTCTCTAGTGTCCGCCCTCCTTTTCTCCTCCTACCCTCCCTATTTCTAACAAATGCCTCACAGCAGTTATGCTTGTCCCCTCCCCTAATAAACATTAGAACTGCAAATAACAACTAAAATGGCCAACGGCTAGAAACTGCTAACAGAAAACTGCTATAAAACCGTCTTTACTGCAGAAATTTATTTCTGGTTCTCCTCTTATAATGTTTACTTATATAAGAGGTCTACCACATTCCACACACATTAAAAAACCAAAGCCTTTACAAATTCACTAAACTTAAAGAACCTTGTTCTACTATTATCCCATTTACTTACACACAACAACAATAATGTTTTATCCTACAATGGGGGTTGGTTACATGGATCAATAGAATACAGGTATTGGGTACTTTACAAAAAATTCATAAAAATATTTTTCTATTTGTATTCAATATATTTGCACATTTCAAAACAAACTATTACTATAACCTCAATTTAGCTAGTTAATGTCCAGATATAAAAAAGTTAATAGGGAAGGAAAGGAAAGAAGAGAAGGGAGAAATCTGAAAATCTGACCAGCTGACTTCTGAAATGTTACAATCTTTTCCACAGTTCCATGGGGTGAAAATACTTGAAACAGCACATCCACTGTTATAGGATACAGCATGTGATGAACTGTGACTAAGAGAATTCGGTTTGGCTGTGCATCCAGAGAGTTCCCGACAGCATGACAGCATAGAGAAAGAGAAGAGATAGAGAAAGGAGAATAAATAGAGGAAGTACATATTAAAGAGAAAGAGGAAAATACAGACCATAGCAATTTAACACTGATCCCACTGACATGGGACAGTCTAACATGCAAAGACATTGAGCGGGGGGACGGGGCGGTCGAGGTCATATCATACAAAAAATAAAAATTTCAGAAAAAAAGTGAATCATTCCAATCTGTTTTTTTTTTTTAAGAAATAGACAAGACAGAGCATACAGTTTTTTAAGTAAAAAATATATAAAAAAAAAAACACACCAACCTCGTCTCCACGTCCTTGACTTTGATCCATTGTTGTCAGTTCTTGGTGTGAGGAAAACTGAACATAAACATTCCTCCCCCTAGAACAAAACAAAAGGATTATGGTAACCTTATTATCAAAGGTACAAAACCAAAAATCTAATTATCAAACTACAGTCAATGCAATCATGTAAAGACAGAAATAAACAAGCCATTTGTACCTTATACTTGGCTGGATATTTGCATAAAATTGTAAAGCATTAACTGCAGAAGGAACATCTTGCATTTGGAGAAGAGCCTACAAATATGGCACAGGTTGTACAAAAAATAATGAAATGAAACAATGTTAAGTTTATAAACTATCAGTCTCATTTAAAGGAATGAAAAAGAAAACCTGATTTTTTGCACGCAACATAACAAGTTTAGTTATGACTCCAAAAGGCTGAAACAGCTGGAGTAAATCGTTCTGTAATCAAAAGAGAAAAGGATTACTAATTTCAGAAAGTAAAAACTCTACTTTACTTGTAAAGGAAGCATAACCGTTCTCTGCTAAGACAATGACTACTAAAGTTCTATAATATGAATGAAAAGTTCATTTCAAATCTGCTAAGCCAAGAAAAGATATGCCTTGCAGCTTCTATGATATATCATGTGCACGTGCATCTGTTTATTAGAGCTTAGAAAAAGGGTTGCAATCAATAACTAAACATCTAAAATAAAAAATGTACAAACATTTTATAAGAAGTTTCAAAAATTAGATATTCCTAAGTGAGCCGATTTGATTTCCTTTTCACTATTATTATTGTTTTTTAAAACAATTCTCACTACTTACCAACCAATTTCTCATACAAATCCAATTAAATTTTGAAAACTAAAGAATGAAACAGTTAGAAGATTTGTCTAAGCAACCTTGTTTAGTTGCATTTTGAAAATTAAAAAATAACTTTTGAACATAGAAATCAAACACCCTTGGTTACCTCACCAGTCTCATTTCAATCACCTTTCTGGTAATTTTATTGTTCTCATCACATCAAAGTAAAGCTAAAGATATGTTTTCTAGGTGAGGAAAATAATAAGGTGAATGGAAATGTGACAAATGAAATGGATTTTAGGAGTTATGTTTGACAGAATAGAAAATAAATAGCGAAGAGAAAAATAGGAAAAAACCAAAAATCTATAGATAATCAGTTTTCATTTTAAATCAATTATTTTTTTACTGATATACTTTTTAAATCAGATTGTGAAGACCTAAAATTTGAGGTATCCATGCCTCTTTATTTTTCTTCTACCCTATTTCACTCTACCAAACACAACCCAAAACTTATTACATCTCCAGTGTTTCCTCTCCCTCCACCCTATTTCCCCTCTATTTCATTGCTACCAAATACGCTGTAAAGCAATTGACATAACTTACTTTAGCCTTGACATGATCATAATACTAAAACAAATAAGTGCAAACCAACCATGAAAAATCCAACAAGAGAGAGAAAGAAAAAGTACTTCGGATATTTCGTGCCCCACGTTTCGAACGTGAACGACCTTGGAAGGTTCAGTCATTGTAAACTAACCTGCAAAAACCAGAAATACATAAAATGATGAAGATGTTGATGAATCACTTCAACTGTTTCTTGTCACTTGTTCAGTTTATGAATAGCATAAAAAAACCAACAGTTTTCTAGTTTCAATCAAGCTAAAAACAACAGGCAAGGAACTTGAGTAAAAGCTCGCAGTTGGTATGCTCCAAAATCCTCACTCTAAAACTGAAGAATAAGTACAATAACCCCTCAAAAAAGCTTAAAGGCTTCCACCATTCCGATTTTCCGCAAAACCCAATATGACTAAAGCACGATCGATGCCAATAAATCATAATGCAAGAATCGTGGGGCTTCACGGACGAAGCACCAACCACGAAAGGAGAAACATAAAATACGAAATTTTAATCTCGCAAATGAAAGTCGCATATCCAAGTGGAGAGACCTAATACTACGAACAGTGCAGAAAATCTCAAAGAAGAAAAAGGGTATGTCCAAATTGGAGCCCAGGACCCTAAAGTTGCAGCAAATTATGAGATATCGGCAAAGCAAACACAGCGCACGTTTCTTCGTTCCAAACGGAGAAGCAGAGAGAGGTAGGGAGAGAACTTGCCTGAAAGAGGTGACTGACAGATAGAGAAAGAGGATGAGAGAGAGAAAGAGAGAGAGAGTTAAAGAGGAGTGGCACGCATGAAATCGTGAATCTTTTACTGTTACCCTATGTTATGCTGTCTAATGTAACTCAGTTGCGGCTTTATACGATACAGAACCTTAGATTGAATTTAAGGTCGCATTGTAAGCGTCAAGATTTGCATTTGCTCACAACTGCTTTTTGGTCTCATCACTTACACTCAATCAATCACTACTTATCTCTCTGTTTTTCTGTTCCAATTTCCTACTTATCTGCCCTAACCAACATAAATACTATTATTAATTTCTTTTTCATTTCATATAATTCGCGAGTGATTCGTGTGTATAATAAAATCTAGCACACTTGTTTTCTTCCCAGTTAAAAAATTCCCCTTAAATATATTGTTAAAAAAGAAAAAATCATAACGCAATACTTTAATATTATACTTAAATGTATTGTCAAAAAAGAAAATATCATAACGCAATATTACAATACTGCTTTAGTACTATTTTGCATATCATCATTGACAACCAGACATCAAAATGTCGTTTTTGTTAACATAAACCAAAACTACTTTACTTTGGACGCGTTTATGATAAAAAAAAATAATAATAATTCTATAAAATGAAGATTATTTGAAACCAAGTTTTAAAACATCAATCTATGCAAATTACAAAGAGAAAAGCTATCTTAAAGAATATATCAGTTTAATGGTAAAACCACAATCAGAGTGTTGAACTATGTGATTTATAGGGTAATGGGACAATGCCCTTTAAAATGCCATAGCTAGTTTAAAAGACAACAAACATTAGATTTATGTGCTCGTCGTGGCAATTAACTAAGTTTATTTACTGCAAAGTTATTCGGAGCGTGAGCCGTAAGAATATGGCCAACCCAATAATCAAATTAAACTAGGTACATTAAAAAATTCTATCCAACGATTCACAAATTTTATAAAATTAGTAACCATAATTTCTTCCAATTCAAATAATCAGTATTTTTAATATTAATAATAATACTTCTACATTCTAAATTCCACTAATCATTCCAAATAGAAACGAATTTCAAACTTCATAAATTTCATTTATATGAATGATTCAACTAATTGGTGGTATTTTCAAAAAAAGAAAAAGTTCAGGACGAAATTATCAATTAAAAAATCGTTCAACGTCAATCAAAATGTGAAATGCCAAAACAATCAGAAACCCCTCCACGGTATAAAATCCAAAACGGCTAGGCCTAATGAATTAAGTTTCACCAAAAATTACAAAAATATTTGCAGATCACTTAAACTGGGACATTATATAATTAAAATCATAAACAAAACTTAGATGTTTTCAATTGATAATTCTCCCATGAAACAAAAGTTTAGCGAAAATATAAAGGGAAAAAACTCATTACTACCAAAGTATCCAAATGCCAAAAAAGGAAACACTACAAAGATTAAACGGGTCGATGGAAACCAAATAGAATTCTAAAGATACGTTCCGGCAATTCCACCCAACTATCATAATTATGCTTTGAGGCGTCCAAAGAACTTCTGCTTCTCCTGTGTGGTCTGGAAGCGACCGTGTCCAAACTTCGAAGAGGTATCGATAAACTTGAGTTTGATCTCCTCAAGGGCAACACGAGAAGTTTGCTTAAGCAGGGATTGGCGCAATGTAAGAACCCTTTTCTTGGGTCCAACACAGCAACCTTTCACCATGATAAAATCATCCTTCACAATACCGTAGTGAGGGAAACCACCCATTGGGGTAATGTCTTTCTCGGTCCTGAATCCCAAAAGATGCAGGGTTAGAGTTGCAACAACAATACAATATAATATAGTGGACATAACCAGAAACAAAGACACTACACTCACCTATCAAACTCAGTAAGAGCAGAGTGAGACTCATCCCCAGCTTTGCCGAGCTTGTAAACCTTTTTGTTCAACTCAGTTCTGTGATGGTATCCATTCTGACCAGCCCTGGCAACAGTGAATGAAACTCTGGCAGGGTGCCAAGCACCAATACAAGCCACCTTCCTCAAAC
>Ga0123342_1005838_pt1 | contig 17519 bp, 4 predicted proteins | sample Turbeawhitnodule_FD_89960 | JGI IMG/M metagenome (GOLD analysis project Ga0123342, IMG submission 89960) | Root nodule microbial communities of legume samples collected from Mexico - Turtle bean Mexico white nodule | ecosystem: Host-associated > Plants > Roots > Nodule | place: Mexico: Nepantla... | reverse complement strand
TAAATAGTTTTTAAATTGGTCTCTAATTAGCAACCAAGGTTTTAGAGACTAAATTTAGAAACTAAATAATTGGTAGATAAAACATTGGTTGCTAATTAGATACCAATTTAGAAACTATTTAACCATAATAGAAAATAATAGAAACTAATTTAGAAACCCATTTTTGTTTTAGTTTCTAAAATGGTCTCTACTTTAGTTATTATTGTAACTAATTATTTTGGTTTCTAAAAATTAGTTTCTATTTAATGATTTTCTTGTAGTGGGAGCACTGACTTTCAAAACATACAATACCTAGAATGCGGTGATGACCCTCTAACGATGTTATCTCTCAAACTTAAAGTTGAAACATTATACATTATTTAATAAAAATTAATCGCTTAAAAAATTCATAGTGTTTAAAACTATACCAAATTCTAAACTATCTAAATATTAGACCATTCCCATCTTAAAAAATTATAAAAAAATATTGCAAGAAAATGAAGAAATAAAGTTTGGCAAACCCAATATTGGTGAGACATTAACAATTAAAAGATCCATTGATAATATATTATCTACCATCTACTGCTTCTTTATGGTGATGAAAAGACTCATCACTGTTTTGTTTGTGACTAAGTCTGTTTCATCATTTCAAGAGAAAATAAATAAGGAGAACATGCTTCACCAATTTCTTGTGTCATAATGAGATGAAACACTAAAAATAAAAACAAACTGCATATACAATACTATTAAGAGTGTTTTTTTTTTCTCGGAAATTAAGAAAACTATTAAATATCTCTAGTAGTATTTTTTGAAAATATGAATAAATTATCTTGTCTTTTATTTTATTTTTGTCTGATATCTTTTCTTTCATTTTCTTGGTACTGTCTCTTGCACTCTCTCACTCAACAAGACAAAAGGTGCTTTTTTGACAGTTAGTTTTAGAAAGTACTGCTAAAATTAGTTAAATTGTATTTATTGTATTTACATTTTGTTTGGTATAGAAGTGTTAGGTAAGAAGAATGCCTAAATAGTGAATTTTAAGAAACGGTGAGAGTTCCTAGATTGTATTAAATCCAATTGGTAAACTGGTTTAGTTTTACTTTGTTTTAATATAAAAAAATTCACTACAATAGAAATTATTAAATAAAAATCAATTTTATAGGAAAAAAATAATTAATTATTATATTAATAAATTATACATTATTTTAGATATTAAAAAATTATTGATATCTAAATTAATTTCTATTATTGATTAAATATAGATATCAAAATTTTGGATACCAACTTTAAAATCTAAATAATTGATAGTTAAAACTTAGGTAGCTAATTAAATACAAATTTAAAATTATTTATTAATAATAAAAATTAATTTAGATACCAAAAAAATTTTTAGTATCTAAAACAGTATCTAATTTTATCAATGTAACAAACTAACTACTTTTAGTCTCTAAAACTGATTTCTATTTAATGATTTTCTTGTAGTGTTTTTAAAAATATATAGAAAATCTATTAAAAAAATATAATTAATTTTATCAATAAAATAACATGAAATAATTTAAGAATGTTTCAACCTATTATACCTTACATAATAAAAAAAATACACCATGTAAAAGTATCACCTTAACATATTTCAAGTAGTCTCTTAATAACTGTACAAAACATTAACTGTGCTAAACCTAAAAGGTTTACATATATTAACCACATAGGTGTTGCATCAAAACTTCATTAACTTGTGAAGTAATTCACTTGTCAATCAATCTCAATATTCTATGTTTAATATTTAATATGATGATAAAGTATGGTTTTATTGTACATATAGATACCCAAATGAGATTTAGTATGGTCCAACGCTTATACATAAATAGCTAGCGTCTTACCAACCTCCAACCAAAGAACACCTTCCAACTTAAATGAAGAACAACCAGAGCTACTCAAGAAAACATTAAACAACTAGCCTCATACAATCTACTGGGTTCAAAATCCAGTTGAAGTATGTAAAGGAATTACAACAGGACTTTACAAAAATTCAAGACCAAACATTTATCTGTATCAGTACAAATACCTCGAGCGCATCTACCAGAGATTAAAGTTACACCCATACTTTTTTTTTCCCTTTCAAGTGAGAAGAAAAAAAGCACAGAAAAGAGAACTGTTCCTTTTCTTTTTCTTGTAGACACCATCTGTCTTATATGGTTTCCCAGTGGCATGATTACAGTGGACACTTTTGTCTCTAAAGTAGGCAGAAACCCTAGATAAAATGTGGTTTTTTTTTCCAAATTATGAGGCATTCCACATGAAGAAGCACTGCACTGTTGAATTTTTTAACTTGATCTAGGAGTATTGTTTGCAGGTGCAACACTTGTCTCTATTGGATTTGGAGTGTAGCAGGGAAAGAGAGAAAGTGAGAGGGGTTGGAGAATGGTGTTTTTGTGGTTGTGGTAAAAAAGAAGGGTTGGTTTGTAGGGCACAGGAGACAGAGAGAGAGAGAAGAAGAAGAAGAAAAGTTACTGGTGAAGTTATGGTGTTATGGTTATGAAGCAGTTTTGGTTAGGGAGTTTTATTTAGAATGATTAAAGAAAGTACAGTGTCTCTGCCGACGCAGTGAAAGAGGTTTGAGGTTTGAGAGAAAAGAGGAGAGTGTGGGATGACACGTGTGCTATCTATAGCCTATGTTTGGTCCCCTCTCTCTCTCTATCACCACGTGTGTCCCTATGCCCCTTTGCAACCTACCTTTACTCCTTCATAAATATTCATTTTCTCCTTCATTAATTTTCCTCCTTTTACAAATTCTTTTACAAACATTTATAAAATAAAACTAAAACAAATATACGAATTTAGGGTTTACGATTTAGGGTTAAACTGATTAATTCATGTATAATTTTTTATTAGGATTGGAGTTAAGAGGATGATTATCTCTATTTTCAATTCGTCGCTTTATCTTTCATTTCTTCTGCTTAATTAATCACTTTGTACTTTTCTAGTCTCTTTGTTCCTCGTTTCTGTGAATTTCGAGTTCGGATGATATTTGCAAAAGACATCTGACGCTCAAATAAAATTTTAGTGTTCGAAACTTGGGGATCTAAACATACTTTATTCTTAAAATTTGTGTCTATTTATATAATTACCATGAATCTTTTGTTATTGGACCGAATTAAGAATATGGATAGTAATTAAGAATGCATTACCTAGTATTTGATATTTGATTAATCTTAATAATCCTTTTTGGTATGCTGTGTCGGTCGGTCTTGATCGGATACCGGACTTCCACCGATCGTGCGAACCCGACCCATACATGTATAAATTTAATTTATAGTATTTTTTATTAAAATAATTTTCATTTTATCATTTAAGGTTTTAAATAGAAGACGACGTTATATATCTGAGTTGAAATCATGATTTGTTGGAATTGAAATTTCTCAAATGAAAGATTCAACATTGAGATCAAAGTCTTTAATTTATCTTAATGACAAATTAAAAGAGTATGAATCTAAGTATAAATCGAAATACGACATTAATTAAAAATAATAAAATTAAAGAATATATTAATCCTACCAAAAACCCTTTAAAATTTACATGAGAATTTTTCTAGACATGTCACATGTTAACAAAAATAAATTTCCACTATTAGATTTTTGACATTTTGTATTGGATATTAGTTCTTTCGTTTTTTTTCTTCGTTATATATTTTTTGATATTTTTGTTTTTTTTTTAATTTTTTGAACAGGAATGGATGATAAAAACTAAATAAAATGTGAAAGTAGTCATCCTAAATAAGTGAACCTCAAATTAAATCAAGTTTATATACATAATAATTTATTTTTAATTATTTTTATACTATAAATATTTGAATGATCTAAAGTTTAAACTAAAATTAAAACTAATGTTAAAATTAAAACTAATGTTGTGTTAGAGTAAATTGAGAAAAACATATTTAACCTATATAAAAAAAATATATTAAAATGATATTTTAGTTGTGTCCACTATTCCTTTATATTTATGATTTATATATTTTTCTTTTTTCCTTTTAATAGTTGAAGCAATACTACTTTTTAGTTGCTATGGAGACTTATATGTGTTTTCATCTTCCAACAACATACACAACTGTGGAATCCGAAGAAAGAGGCAAGGTTTTCAATGTGGATTGTTTGGCTGCACTAGGAAACTTTGTCCCATAACATATTTTATTTTTCAATGTTTTATTAATGTCTCGTGACTATTGTTATTTTTTTTATTAATGTCCCAAAACATATTCTATACAGATTTTGCAATTAATTATTATATGGACATGAATACCCTTGTTCTTGGGATTCATCAATCCAAATTAGGGTTCCCAACAAAATTGCCCAAACCAATAAACCAACATCATATCCAAATCTTGATCTTCTGCCAAATTATCATTTGTATTTGTTTTGGGACCATTCAACAAGAAAATGGCTTCTCTTATCCCTCTCACATAGTTTATTCAGAAAAACTAATGGTTTGTGTATTTGGTTTTGCTTGGGGAAAAATAAGTCTTAAAAATGGATAACAGGGTTAATACAGTTGGAAACACACATTCTATATTCACAACCCATAATATGCTGTTCTCCTATGTGTGTTTGTTAGACCTAATCCCAAACCTTAATCACAAGTTCGTTTGGCAAAATTTTAATAATAAATTATGGAGTGTTTTAAGGTTCAAATCTTATTAAAAAAATGTTATGATTCGTGTATAATCTTTAAAAAAAAAAAACATAAAAAAAATCATACATTTATTCAAACTAACATGTAACAATCAATAAGATAAACTAACAAAAACCTAGTGATATATAATTGATAATATAACATCTTATTATTATCGTATTTAAGTATATGTTGGAGATCTTGCATCGATTAAGATATTTATTTTTTATAAGTGAGTGTAAACTTAAAAGTCACTATTAGCATTGTATCAGAGTCATTTAAAGTCTATCTTAACGAGAGTTTGTTGGACTTATCGTGTTACTCGTTATCGGACTATTACCAGACCACCCATAATATATATTTGCACACACGAGTTAGTAGCCTTGGTGCGAGGGATGTGTATTTCACATCATGGATTTTAAGTATAATTCAATCTTATAAGATCAATTTGTAAAATAAAATTTTTAACTACTTATATACTACAAAATAATTTTATATCTAATTGATGTGACATTTTTAACACAGTCAACCTATTTTAAATTAAATAAACTTAAAATATTTAGGTATTTCTTTAAAATATTAAAAATATAACTTCATCCCTTGTATGCCAGTAATATTTTAATTGTAATATTATTTATAAAACTTTAAATTAAAAAATGTGCAAATAATAGATATTTTATAAAGAAAATATAATTTTAAAAATCTGTACCTTAATAAAATATCTACTAATTATTGTTCCCGACTTGACAATTAATCTCATGATTAAATTTGAGAAAATGAAACAAATTGGAATAAAAATGATGTCATTTGGTAAGGGCTCGTTTTCAATTTGAACATATATTGAGGAGAACAAAATTTAAAAGGTTAGATACGTATAATACAGGTACATATATAACTTGTGTTGACTCCTAAGTAACACCAAGATCTTAAATTAGTTGCCACCTCAATTGAAATTATGCTTATTTAGGTTAAGTTGAATTTAAGTACTAGTTAGATAGTGCATTTATTTTGATAAATTAATCAATGCTCACACTATTAATTAATTTCAAATTATGTCAAATACATTTCTTAAACTATTTCTTCAAAAGTCAACAAATCATACTACATAATCATGACCTATATAATTATGGCCAAATATTGGTGTGGAAAATTTCTGTATACGATAATTAAGTTCATTAATTTAATCTATTTTCCTCTGACTACTATCACACAATATTAAATTTATAGAAAAAAAGGATTTAGCTAGTTTTTAAAGCACGCAAAGTAAGTTTACTATTTTTCATTTAATATTTGCTTGAAAAGAATTTTGCTGGTTTTAATTATTTTTTAAAATAAATTACATATTAATTAAACATTTGTATCTGTATAGGTAAAGTGGACTTAGATAGTATCTGGTGTTAATTGTATAATTGTTGACGTGCCGATTGTCTCTTCGTTCCTTCTTTCAAGTTTCTTCTTTTTGTTGTCGGTTGACCTTACACCTTTGTCAAGGGTTTATTTATAATGTTCAGTCATGGATTTTTGTTGTGATGAGTCGAATATCAGTTGTTAACTTATGTGTAGCGTAATTTATGATTTATAGGAAGATATATTAGTATATATGTATTTTTTTATCAGCATATTGGTATATATGTATATTTGATATTTGGAAAATATCTCCAACATCTTACCGTGGAATTGCATTTTGAGGGGGAAGAAGTTTTTACATTTACAGGAGTAAGTGGGAATTTCTAAGAATCTAATTGACTGAAATCACTATTTATATGATCTCTCGAAGATGATGTCACCTGCATTACCCGAGACATGATTATGTCTCATAAATTTTGTTCATAAGTATCGTTGTTTTCATTTATTAAGTGCTTTAAAATATGTTTTGACACCGACCGATATAATTTACAAAGAATATATTTGAAAACCATATATCAATCAAGGAAGGAGATGCTAAATAAATTTATCGTGACAAGATTAAACACAAACATGGTTTTTGATATTATAATAAAGTAAAATTGGAAATTTTGTTTTCCAAACGTGTGCCTATCTTAATATTCAATGAACTCTTAGACACTAAAAGTATATACATTTAAGGATATTGTATTGATAAATGAGAACTAAAACTAACTTAAACTAGTTAATTTATGGTTCTATAAACTACCACGAAATACCATAATTCCAAAAGACTTTCCCACTAAGAAAAATGAAATAAATATCACAGTTCCATGTTCCATCCCAAACACCATTATATAAATGTCTTATTATCCGAGTACAGCAAGTTTTATGGCACTTTGTGCGTACTTTTGCACAATTATTTAGCCATTTTGCGTAAAGATAAGGTGACGTGATTGATAATGAAATCCATTAAGCATAATTTTAGGTTAACCAAAACTAATTACAAATTATTTCTGAAGCATTTAAAAGTATTATCTAATGTGTCTTCAATCCGTTGGAACATTCGATAGGAATTGGTCTGGTTCTATGGTTCATCGGGTTCCTCAGTTTGGTATTAAAAAAATAAACATATGCACATTTTTTTATAGGTCCATAAATATATGCTTTGAAAACCTTGGTTCTCCCTCTTGGGGTTTCCCTAGACACGTTATATTAAATAGCTTTCCCCTTTTGAAAGGTGATGGTGATTAAGTAACAACGTGTCTCACCCATTTCATATTCTAAATTCATGTTAAACATTGTTACCAAAATGCTACTATCATACAACTCAAAGTAAACTTCATAGAGTTGTTTAATGTAAAAGATTTGTAAATAATTTTTTAAGGATTAAATGTATATTTTTTTTATATATTATAACATAAAATTGATTTTTTTTCTAAATTTAATTATGTATTTATAATAAAAATTTCAGAAGGTCAGTAAGTCAATAAGAAGTATTTCAACATTATAATCCACTGAAAATTCGTTTGTCAAAAAAAATATAAAAACCTATCCTTACAAGAAAATCATGAAATAGAAATCAATTTTTAAAAACCAAAATAATGAGTTGCAATAGTAACTAAATTAGAGACATTTTAGAAATTAAAAAACAAATTAATTTCTAAATTAGTTTATATTATTGTTAAATAATTTTTAAATTGATATCTAATTAACAATCAGGTTTTAACAGTTTTTAAATTTAATACCAAAAATATTAGTTGATAATTAGATACCAATTTAAAAACTATTTAACAATAATAGAAACTAATTTAAAAACTAAAATATTTTTTAATTTTTAAAATGGTCTCTAATTTAATTATTATTTAAACTAATTATTTTAATATATAAAAATTAATATTTATTTTATAATTTTTATTCTAATATATTTTTTTTTATAAATATTCAATGTTTAAAGTTTAAATTATGGATAAAAATCAATTTTATGTAAAATAATAAAAAAATATTCTAGTTCACTAAAAATTCATTCATGACGAAAATTAATTTGAATAATTTTTTTATTATAAATATCCACAAAATCTAAAGCTTATATTAGAAAAAAAACATTAATTTCGAAAAAGAAAACAGTGAGACGAATGATATAATATTTTTTTAATTGGTATGAAATACTAAAGAAGAGTATATATGAATGATATTTGTGAAAAAATAATAATAAAAAAAGAAGGTGTTACGTTGGTGGAATTTTCTAACTCCACGTTGTTGTCATGTCAAGAAGTGGCGACACTAACGCATTTAGAAAGCAGCCAACTCATACGTCTTCGCTGCGTACCAAACGCGTGAGCTGTACAAACTAAAATGCCAGTCAGTGACTCACTGACGGTGGTCCAAACAAACACTCCCTAAACCCATTCTCACCCTTTTTCTCTCTCACCATAATCAATAATCCCACTATTAATTATTAATTAATTAACCAAATAACTCATAATAGTAATAATAACACTCCCATTATCGGATACAGCTCACCTCACCATACTCCTTCTTTTTCCTCACCATACTCCTTCTTTTTCCGCAAGCTCAAGAATAATCTATGAAATTCGGACACGTCTCTTAAATGGTGTACGATGTGTTAGAAATACACATCAAACACGATTATTAAATAATGTGTCTGTATAGTATCAGTATCCGTGTAATTATTTATACTTATCTCATAATACCACTTCCATTATCGGATACAGCTCACCCCACCTACGTCTACTTCTGCCGCAAGCTTTCTATTGTCGCTATTTTCACGCTCTCTCGAGGTCAATTTCGTCATTTCACACCAAAAACAACCTTGGAGTTATTTATTAATTTCTTATTATTGTTTAAATAAAAGAGGAGTATATTAATTAATATTTATTATTATTTATTGAATTCGAAGAGAACATAAACGCAAACAGAGAGAAAGAGAGAGAAAGAGGTGTGAAAAGGTGATGGTTTTTGGAGCTTCTGCAACGTCTTGCTTTTTAAGAGCCACCTAATTCCGAATATCTCAGCCCAACCCGCCACCGCCATTGCCTCCGCCACCTCCATCTCCGCCGTCACTCCTTCTCGCATAAAGTCCCAATCCCTATACCTCACCATTCGCTCATTGCAGCAGCATCAGCTACTCGCATTTTCCCGTTTTTTTTCGGTAAGTCGATTTTGCCCTCGCCGGTGCTTCTTCTCCCACTGAATCATCCAATGCTGTTGCTTACTTCCTACTCTTTTTTTCTTCGTTGTTTTTTCTTTTCTTTATTTTGTGTGCTCTGATAATTTCTACCGAAGTAAACCTCTATTGCTTCATTTCTCCTCGAGTGCGTTTTCTTTTCTTTTGATTACTCGCCATTGCGGGCGATTTTTCTCGACTTTTCAATTTTTGTCGGTGGCTCGAGTTTCTGCTCGGAGGGCTTCTTTGCTCGGTGTTACATCTTCCTTGTTTCTAAATTTGGAAGAACGAAGTTGCTGAGTGTCGAATTCAGCCATTCATTTCCGAAAATTTTATTCAATTTTTTCCTCAGATGAATTATTTTCATTTTCAGAAAATCTTGACTAATTTGGATCTAATTTCAAGTTTGTAATTTGGATTTGAATTAATTGGTATTAAATTGTTCCAGTTTAATCTGAAATTTGAATTCGAGTTGCCTTAAATATTCCAAAGAATAGTTTTATAGTGTTGTGGGTTGTAGTTGTGTTGGTTCTCGATGAGGATGCTTTTGTTTAACAAAGAAGTAAGGTTCATTTTTTTTTTAAAAAGAAATTCTGAAGAGGAAATGCGTATTTGGTTTGAGTGTTCTGTTCTGTGATATCATGGAACGAGAATATGTGAAGTGCTATGGTTAGATCTTGGAGATCGCGGTTAGCATCATTGGCTTATGTTTGCTACTGTGTGAATGAATGCATCAACATCACGAATATAGTAACATGAGTCAATCGGGGACCCAAATGGGTGCCAAATTATGTGCAATCTACAATTTGGCCTTGCCCTGTTGCACTGTTTGCTTTTGGTGTTGTGTCCTGTGTGCTTTCTATGGCCACCGACACTACCGACGAGTGCATGTAGCCATATATACTTTATGTAGCGTTGAAAAGGGAAGCCACTTGGGTGATGGTATCGTGGTGGCTTTTTCTGAAACGATGAGATGTTTGAGTATTCGGTTTGAGTTACTAGTTGGTGTGTAATAATATAGTGTGTGTGGTAATTTAGCAGTGCCCGCTGGTTAAAAAAAGGAAAAGAAAAGAAAATAAAACTTGCTTTTGATCTTAATTTCAACTGTTTTGGATTATAAGGTGTGCGTGCTTTTCAATGGACCGACGCTGGCCATGGAAGAAAAAATCGTCGGACAAGGCTGTGATAGATAAAGCAGCTGCAGAATTGGACTCTGCTGCGGTTGCGGCCACTCAGGTATGTATTTATTATTTATTGTCGGTTCACTAGAGCAAAGAACTAGTAGTTTCTAATATTTCTTATCGAGGAAATTATCTTGTATGTTTTTTTCTCACCTTCTTGACTCACACGTGATGATTTTGAGTTTTAACGAGTGGAAAATGTCCAAATTGGTCCCCCACCCCAAAATAGGGGACAGTTTGAGCCCTGTAAAAAATAAAATTCCATTCAGTCCTTCAAGATTTCAAACATGGGATGCTTTAGTCCTTTTGCCCATTTGAGTTAACTTTTAGAAGGACAATTTGAGTCATTGATTATTTTGTCAAGGACTAAGTTAGTACAGGATTAACTTCTTTAAAGACTAACCCCATATGCTAACAAGGGAGAGAAAATGACCGAAGAACTAATGTGCCCCACGTTTGTTATCATTCTTGAAGGACTAAATCATTATTTTTTAAAGGGGCTACATTTCCTTCTGTAATTTTCTTGCAAAGGCTTAATTTGGATATTACTCATTTAGCCATTACATTTGTCTTTAATTTTTTTTGCAAACTTACATAAGATCTTTGTTTTTGGGTAAACAAGAAGCCGAGCCACGTCCAAATCTCAGTAGAGTCATATTCTCATCTGACTGGTTTGGAGGATCAAGTGAAGGCATATGAAGAAAACGTTCAGACGCTGGAGGATGATATCAAGGACTTAAATGAAAAACTGTCTGCGGCTAATTCGGAGATAAATACAAAGGAAAGTCTGGTAAAACAGCATGCTAAAGTAGCAGAAGAGGCTGTCTCAGGTATACTGCTTTAATGGTTCCTATTTAAAAATATTCAAACGCCTTAATATGTAGTGCGTCTTATTGTTTCTTGGAATTAATATCATCGAAACCCTTCAGGCTGGGAAAAGGCTGAAGCAGAAGCTTTAGCTTTGAAGAACCATCTGGAGTCTGTCACTCTTGCAAAACTCACTGCTGAGGATCAGGCGTCACAGTTAGATGGTGCTCTTAAAGAGTGTATGCGACAGATAAGAAACCTAAAGGAAGAACATGAACAGAAATTACAAGAAGTTGCTCTCACTAAAACCAAGCAATTGGACAAGATTAAGGGTGAGCTTGAGGCTAGGATAGCAAGCTTTGAACAAGAACTCCTCAGGTCTGCTTCCGACAATGCGGCTCTGTCAAGGTCCTTGCAAGAGCGCTCTAACATGATAATCAATTTAAGGGAAGAAAAAGCACACGCTGAGGCTGAAATTGAGCTTCTTAAGGGCAACATTGAATCGTGTGAAAGAGAAATCAATTCACTCAAATATGAGGTTCATGTTATTGCCAAAGAGCTTGAGATTCGCAATGAAGAAAAGAACATGAGTATGAGGTCTGCAGAAGCTGCTAACAAGCAGCACATGGAGGGTGTTAAAAAAATTGCTAAATTAGAGGCAGAGTGCCAAAGATTACGTGGTCTTGTGCGGAAAAAGTTACCCGGTCCAGCTGCACTTGCGCAAATGAAGCTAGAAGTTGAAAGTCTTGGTCGAGAATATGGAGAAACTCGACTAAGGAAGTCTCCTGTCAAACCCCCTAATTCTCACATGTCTCCAATGCCTGGGTTCTCCCTGGATAATGCTCAGAAATTCCACAAAGATAATGAATTTCTTACCGAGCGATTGCTGGCAATGGAAGAAGAAACAAAGATGCTGAAAGAAGCTTTGGCAAAACGTAATAGTGAACTGCAGGCTTCAAGGAGTATGTTTGCGAAAACTTTGAGTAGACTTCAAATTTTGGAAGCACAAGTTCAGACAAGTAATCAGCAGAAGGGATCTCCTAAATCCATCATAAATGAAAGCATTTTCAGTCAAAATGCCAGCAATGCACCAAGCTTGATCTCCATGTCCGAAGATGGCAATGATGATGTGGGAAGTTGTGCTGAGTCTTGGTCTACAGCAATTCTCTCTGATCTATCCCAATTCCCTAAAGGAAAGAATACCGAGGAATTGAGCATATCTGATACCACTAAGAAGTTGGAACTAATGGATGACTTTCTGGAGGTGGAGAAATTGGCTCGATTATCAAATGACTGCGGTGAAGTTTCAGGTACTTCAAAAAATATAGCAAATGAAACTGTGACCGATGATGTATCAGAAGTCAGCACTGGGAAATATGTTCCCTCTAACTCCCAAGAGAATAGTGATCCAAATCCATTGCCAAGTGATGTGTCTTCTGCTGAGGAGTTATCAGCACCTGATCCCCAATCTGATGTTCCTAGCTCGTCACTAGCAGAGCTTCGATCAAGAATATTATCAGTTTTTGAGTCAATGGCTAAAGATGCTGATATGGAGAAGATATTGAAGGATATTAAACACATTCTTGAAGATGCATGTGACGTTTCAATCCAGGGCTCTGTATCTGCCGTTCCTCATTATGTCATGCCTTCTGATGTTACGTGTGATAAGCAGGGTAACACTGAAGATGTTGCCTTAAATGCAGAAAAAGAAACTATTTCATCGCAGCAACCTCCAGAGTATGGGCAAATAACTACGGATCTAGAAGCCGCAATGTCTCAAATTCATGACTTTGTAGTGCTCCTAGCCAAAGAAGCAATGGCAGCGCATGATATATCTTCTGATGCAGATGGAATAAGCCAAAAAATGAAGGAGTTCTCTGACACTTTTAATAAAGTTACCTCCAATGAAGAAAATTTGCCACAGTTTGTTCTGGACTTGTCTAGTGTTCTAGCCAAAGCAAGTGAATTCAGATTTAATATTCTTGGTTACAAGGGTACGGAAGCTGAAACTAATAGTCCTGATTGCATAGATAAGATTGCTCTGCCTGAAAATAAGTTAGTTCAAGACAATTCTTCAGGAGAGAGATATCAAAATGGCCATTCCCATATTCTTAATCCCTGTTCTGATCCTGAGATTCCCGATGATGGAAATTTGGCCTCAGGCTATGAATCAAATGCCACGACGAAGAAGTTCTCAATGGAGGAGTTCGAAGAGCTGAAGTTAGAGAAAGAGAAGGCAATTGTGGATCTATCAAAATGTGCTGAAAATCTTGAAATGACGAAGTCTCGGTTACTAGAGACAGAGCAACATCTAGCTGAAGTTAAATCACAGATGGCTTCTGCTCAAAGATCGAATAGCCTGGCTGAGACACAGCTAAAATGTATGACAGAATCGTACAGATCAATTGAAACACGTGCAAAGGAGTTTGAGACTGAGCTTAATCATCTGCGAATGAAGACAGAAACTTTAGAGAATGAACTGGAAGATGAAAAGAGGGCTCATGAAGCAGCTTTGGCCAAATACAAGGAGCTAGAAGAACAACTACAAAGGTTAGATACACATTCAGTATCATACTGTCTATAAGTACTGAAGTTACAAATTGACATGTTTTCAAATATTTTATGCAAATATCTCGTGCTGGTTCTATTTCTAATTGCTAATTTTCCATGTTACTCTCTGTCAGGAGTGAGAGCTCAGCTGCTGATAATGACATTAAGGCTAAGCAGGTAAAGCTGTAATCCCATGCAAATAGACAGCCTTATGCTCGATTTAATTTTGCATTTTCAAATACTTGAAAATACTATTAAGTTGGAAAACCTTTAGATCTAAATCTTACTCTCATAATTTTTTCTACAAGTACTTCTAGAAGAAAAAAAATTAAAATGAATTAATTGGCTTTAGCTTACAAGAGAAACTCAATTTATTTTCTTCTTTCATAAGGGTAAGTTTATTAAAACTCAACCCTACTCATAATAATAACATCATAATAGGCATCTCAATCTAGGATTCTTTGTGATGAGTAGGCAATCTAAGATTGAATTTTTTCCTTTATCATAGGAGAGAGACTTGACAGCTGCTGCTGAAAAGCTAGCTGAGTGTCAGGAAACCATATTTCTTCTTGGCAAGCAGTTTAAAGCTCTGCATCCTCAAACAGAGCCAATGGGATCTCCTTGTTCAAAGGCTGAAGGCTTCACAATGGGATCTCCTTATTCAAAGGCTGAAGGCTTCACAGAGCGTGAACCTAATAGCCCAAGTTTGCAAGATCAAGCAGAAATAGACAGTGCTAATTCTGCATTTGTGCAACGATTGGGTGGAGATTCCCCTTTACATTTTACCAACAGTTTATATAGTCCATCAGATAACGAGTCAATCTTTCCAGCCATATCTTCTGTACAGAATCCAAACCACAGGCCTACTAAGTCATCCTCATCCTCAGCTTCTTCCACTCCAACTCCAGACAAACACAGAGGTTTTAGTAGGTTCTTTTCTTCAAAAGGGAAACACGGTCATTGAGCTTGAAGCATGCATGACCGATGGGAATTCATGATTTAGGGAGCCACGCAGCAACAATGGCATTTGGAAAGCATCAAGGTTCAATCCCCCTTCATGATTTAACAGAATTGAGTTTTTGGGAGGTTTATCTAGTTAAAACAGAATGCCATGGATATTGGGTGGTTCTTGTATTTAATGGTTGTACATGGTAAACATATGTTTTTCTTCTTTTCCTTTCCATTGTTTTATTCCCTCCGTTCTGTAATTTAATTAGCAAATATTGACATAGCCTCTGAACTATTACAGGATATGTTGAATATTGTTGTATTTCAGAAATTTATGCAGCATACCTTGATTCTTTATCAACTACACTAGATTGAGATTCTTATAGAAAAAAGGTTAAAGATAAAATAAAGTTATTATCTATTTTTTTAAAACATATAAAATTTAATCTATATGGAAGTATTTATTTGATTTGGCTTTCACATAAAAAAAAAATCTCAGTTTTTAATTATAAGATTTGATATCTCTTGTATAAATTATTTTTTAAGTAAAATATATCTAATCAGTAAAACTATAATTGTCAAATATTTGTAAGACAATAAATTTTATTTTATTTTTTAAATTAATATGTTTTCGTATTTAAATAAATTAAGTAAAATAAATTATTTCATTAAATATTTATGAATACAAATTTTTAAGATAATATATTTAAAGACATTGACTATATTTTAATTGAAAAATAATATAAAATAATATTTATAATATATAATACGCGCATGTGTATAATTTTTTTACAAGAAATAAATAACTATTTTTATAAAAAAAATCATGAAAATTATAAAAAATATGTTTATCAAATAAATAAATATTTTTATTATAGATAGTTAATTGATTTAAAAAATTATAAAATTTGAAAAACAAAATAAAATCAACAATGAATTATTTACACTAAAACAATCATTATAAAATGGGGAGAATCTCTTTATTAATAAAATATAGGTATAATATATATAATATTTAATTTAAATTTACTATAAAAGTAATTTAGATGCTACTAGTACACTGAATGAGTATCCAAACCTAAATGATATATGCATTTCGTAAAAGACGAAAAAACCAGAAATAAATATCACAAAACTATCGCCCTTACACAATTTTGTGAAGGGCATTATCGTCCTTAGGTTCCGTTCTGTACCTCTCCATATTCCAATTCGCGGGAGAGAGGTGAAGAGGAATCAGTGTTTACTTGTTTCGCATATTCGTCTTCCTCTCCGTTTAAGATTTGAGAGAAAGAGAATTGTAAAAGAGTTTTTTCCGTTTCGGCGAATTGAATCTGAGTTCGCGGCGGAGAGATGGGAGTTCCAGCTTTCTACCGGTGGCTGGCGGAGAAGTATCCGATGGTGATTGTGGATGCGATTGAAGAGGAAGCTGTCGTCATCGATGGGATTCAAATCCCGGTCGATACGAGCAAAGAGAACCCTAACAACATCGAATACGATAACCTCTACCTCGACATGAATGGCATCATTCATCCCTGCTTCCACCCCGAGGATAGGGTAATGTTTCTCCTCCTTCTCCAATTTCACCACAAATTCCTCTTCGTAGCTTAATTGTATCTGATGTTTTACTGAATTTCAAGAATGTGAGTTTGACTATGATTACGCCTTGTGTGTTTGGATGCAGCCTTCTCCGACCTCGTTCGATGAGGTGTTTGAGTGCATGTTCGACTACATTGACAGGCTGTTTGTTATGGTGCGGCCGCGGAAGCTGCTCTACATGGCTATTGGTGCGTGCTTATTTTTCCGTTTTTGATTGTTTGTAATTTGTAATTGTGTTGTTTGTTGCTGGTCAGGCTTATTTGTGTTGTTTGCTGCTGGTCAGACTTATTTGTGTTGTTTGGTTTGACTTGTAGATGGTGTTGCGCCGAGGGCGAAAATGAACCAGCAACGGTCTAGGCGGTTTAGGGCTGCGAAAGATGCAGCTGACGCGGTATGTGTTGGTCATTTTTAAATCTTTTACCATTAGTAAGGTTTTGTGTGGTTCTGGATCCTTTGAGTTTCATTATAGACTTCATTTTTTTGGGTTTCTTAGAATGTAGCAAGGAAATGTTATTTAACAGATTTTATAACTAATAGGGAGAAAGAAATAATAACATATCTCTAGCTAGCAATTGTTGGACTCTGGATGAACTTACACTCTTGGATGTTATCAACAATTAGGTTGAATCAATGTCATGTCATAGTGGTCGGTAATTGAAAGCTTGAACTTGGCGTTTGTCTGGTAACTCGTGTATATGTAGTTTATACTCTGGTATTCGACTAAGTATTCAACCAGTAATCAGCACACTTTTTTTTTTATCTCAATTTGGTGGCTTACTACACCTTCTGGTAAAATATTTCTTGAATTGGGAGGTAGGGTTATTATGATAAAATGTGCCGATTTGCTTTCCTGCGCTGACTCAATTTTGCATCTAAACATGTAAAATGCATGCCATAAGATTCAAGTAACTTCTCTAATGCTGATATTCTGAAATTTTAAGTTGGTAAGAGTTATCTTGCAAAAAGAAATTAATGTTATATAAATTAAGTGTCTAATTCAAGTATAATAACTGTTAATTTTGACACTTATGAACAATATAACATAAACAACAATGCAAAAAATTATCATTCAATAACCTTGTGAGTTTGACATTTTATGTCGCTTAACTTGCATAATTATTGAGAAAGGTATATATATATATATATATATATATATATATATATATATATATATATATATATATATATATATATATATATATATATATATATATATATATATACAC
>Ga0123342_1005837_pt1 | contig 17521 bp, 6 predicted proteins | sample Turbeawhitnodule_FD_89960 | JGI IMG/M metagenome (GOLD analysis project Ga0123342, IMG submission 89960) | Root nodule microbial communities of legume samples collected from Mexico - Turtle bean Mexico white nodule | ecosystem: Host-associated > Plants > Roots > Nodule | place: Mexico: Nepantla... | reverse complement strand
TACCATATTACGAAGTGGACTTTAAGCCTAACTCAACCCCATAAAACCGGCTCATGGGGTGAGGTTTGCACTCACTTATATACAATGAAATATTCTCATCTCTAGTCGATGTGGGATCTCCAACAACATGTAATCCTACTAATTGAATGTATTATATCAACTGCATTTTGTTGAAAGATTTGACTATAACAAGTGTAGATGTTGCATATTTTGCATGGGAAGCAATTGAATATCAAAATAAGAGAGATTGGTTGTAAAAATGTCGTTTATATCGTAACCACAATAATTAGACTCCAACTTCTCTTATTTTGATCTTAAATTTCCTTACAACATATGCATCATCTACACTTGTTGTAGTCAAATCTTCAACAATCTATAGTTGACATAATAATACATTAAGTTAATAGGATCACGTGTAATAATCATTAATTACTACACATAATTTTTATCAAATTATCTTTACAGGAAACTAAGATATTTTTTCGAAAAATGTATAACATGAGTCCACTTGGAATCATTAAGTCACACATCCAAGTAATTAAACATCATGATTTAATATCATATAAGGAATACAACAACTTCAATGATAAGATAATAATAATTCATTATAAAATAATAATAGATTAAATTTAATCTAAACCAAAACCAATAGCTCCAATTCAAATCAATGTCAACACAATAGAAATCAACATCAACAGTAACAATGGAACTGACAATCAAAATAGATGAGCAACTTTCAAAAATAGGGACGACAAAACAGGTTTGTCATAATTTAGGTGGGACGAATTCACTTTTTAAACCTGCTAACCCATATTGGCCCAACCTGTCTAACCACCAACCTGGCAGGTCACAAGCGAGACGGGATGAACTGGTCCACCAGCTCGCCCTTTTTATTTTTTACACTTTTAAAAAGAAATCTCATATTTTTTAAATAAAAATTGGTAGTGATCAATATTTTATATATAACTTTATTTACATTAATTTCTTTATACATAATTTAATTCATTGAAATATTGTTAATATTTAATTTATTTTATTAGGTATTAAATATTGTTTCATTAAAATATTAAAATTTAATTTAATTTTATTATTCTTTCTTGTATTTTATTGTCCAGAAAATTATATAAATTATTATAACCAAGTAAATAAATTAAAATAAAAAAATTACAAAAAATTAAAAAGTGACAGACCAACCTGCCAACCCACTCTATGACGAGATGGATTACTATTTTCAGCCCACCACATTTTTGGCGGACCAATGGAGAGTTGGGCCAAAATGGGCCGGACTGCCTATTTTGTCAACCCTATTTTTTCAAAAGGTCAAGAGGAAGGTCAACCACAACAAGAAATAACCTCTAATATGTGTTTGAAGTTTGTTTTGTCATTCCTGGTTTTCTTAGATCTTCAATTACTATAATTTCTCTAAATTGACATTCTTTGAATTCAGTTGGTCCCACCATGGAGAGATTCAGTGGTCCTAAAAAATTCTGCAATTTACTAGGCAAGTAACTGCTCGTTTTCTGTCTACCATAGCCAATGATATTTCTGACATCCAAGTATTGTAATACCATAATTTTTAGACAGGGTCTACAATGAGTTATTGATTCTGCAAAATGCCTGGAACAATTGTTGGACTAGTAACTTCTTTAATTATGTTATCTAAATTTTACATACCAGTTATCTTATGGGTGTGTTTATTGCTTTCAATAAACCCCAATTTTATTTTTCTCCTTATAGAAGAAATGGATTGGTCTCATGAATAAAAATTGAACATTAAAAGCAATTCAGAAAAGTAAAAAGTAATTAGTGTAACATTTATTATTGAAGGCTACTTAGCATGTAACAATCTACTTATTTCAGAAAACTTTTATCTTGTTTCTTTTAGTAAGTAATACTGTATGATTAAGATGGGTTTAGTACCTGTAATGAAGACATCAAATAATATTACAAAACAAGCTAATACAAATAAAAGATAATTGTTGACTTTGGTTTCTGAATAATTGATTAAAAGTATGTTTTACTGAATTCATAGTATTTGATTAACAAACTTATTTTAATAACATAATATTTCGTAATATATTATTTCAATAGTGTTTTATTATCAAACATTTAGTTTCTTGTATTTTGTTATTTTCTATCTTTCAAATATTTATTAAAATAATTTACTTTCTATCCTTTTTACATAAGCTATGATTTAACTATTCTATTTTCCATTATCTATTTTATCTCAATACTAATACAAAATGGTATTTAGAAATGCACAGACGTGTATATTTTAAGATATAATATAAGATTAATAGTAAAATGGAAATATAAGAAATTATTGAAAATAAAAAATATTATTAAATTAATTGGTCTTTAAAAGATCAAAATCAATTAAAAATATATTCTAATTATCCAAACATATTTTTTTATTCATAAAATAAAAATAAAATTTATATAAAAATGGCATATAAACATACTAAATAATTACAATCTAAAATCATCTTAACAGATCTCAATTTTTAGTTAATTGCTTTCAATTATCAGCTAACTTTCTAATTTTTTGCTAGCTTATGCCTACTTTTTGCTATATATAGTTTGTTTTCCCTTTTAATCCTTTTTGGTTACCTCCTGGTATATTTCAAACAAAACACCAATTATATTTTCCAATAATGACTATTAAGTTTTACATAGAATATTAAAATTTAGTCCAAATGGCTAAACAGCTAAAGTTCCATAATATATTATGTTACAACTTTAGCAACTATTGTCTTAAAACACCTATCTGAACCAACATTATCTTAAAATGTCATTGTCTACTGAACTCTTTAACATCCAAAAGCCTAACAATAGAAACCCAGATTCCTGTAGAGGCTACAATATTGCTAGCCAACTGCAGCACGCTTTAGTCTTACTCTAACATTCTGTAGGAACCTTAGCCAACAGAAGAGTTCTATATTTTCACTCACATGGGCAAGTGTAGCATTACTGTCTAAAAACATATCTAGAACATATGATTGAGTTGTTAGATACCTGCTTGCAGACCAAAGACAACTCCCCAAGCAGAATGGAGGCAGAGGTGAAGGATAAACCATAGAGAAGTAACTTATTCAGGGATGTTACACATGCTTCCCAGGCAAGCCTACTTGAATGAAGTATGCATTGCATTTATCTCCCTTATCTAGAAGTTATGAAAAGATGCAAGTTAACAACAACACTGGCATGAGTGAGCACTGAAAGCAGAATGCAAAATGCACTACAGATAAGCTACATCTATTGCCAAGGCAGCCTTTTCTGTAGTTATTCCTTGCCTGTGGTGACTGTAAGAGAGAATGGAGGCTCCAATAATATGAAACTGGATTCATTTTATGTGAAGTAAAACGAAAATAACCACCTCTTATTTATGCTAATGATTAGACCAAGTACTTCTATAGTATTACTAGCACAAGTACAAGCTAACTGATATAAAAAGATTCCTTACGCTAATCATGTAAGGAAATAAATTGGAAAACAAAAAAAAAATTGAGAAACAACTCCTAAGATAGAGGACTAATTAATCCTATAAATATAATATTTACACATGTCGTGGATATTCCAACATGAATGAGTCTAGTTTACACTATCATGCATTGAAAGCATAAAGATTGACAAACACAACCTTTCAAGGGAACTAAAATCATTCAGCAGAGCTGGTAATAGCATAGAGCTTTTCTCTTGTCAACTTGACGATCCAGCACGATTCCTGTTGTATCTTGGCGGGTTAGGCTTGGCAACATCTACCACTATCATCCAGCCATTAATAATCTGCACGTAGATTAAAATTTCTAAAACCGCCAAGCCTCTTTCATTTCGGAATTATTAACTCATTCTTATTTCTTGACAGTAATGAGGCGGAACTGATTCAAAGCAAAACAAAACTTTTCAAGAAAGTGAGAAAGATGAATCTACCTTGCCATTCATCTCTTTGAGCGCTGCACTTGCAGCTTCCTCTGTTGTGTATTCAACAAATGCATAACCCTTGGACCTTTTTGAAATCTTGTCCATAATAACTTTAACTGTCAAGCATTACCATTTAAAAGTAAAAGCTGGGATGAATTTGTTTCTGTCATGAGACACTAAAGATTGATGAGCAATGAAAATGAGTTACCTTCAACCAGCTCACCAAAGCCTTCAAATGCTGCACGCAAGGTTTTCTCAGATGTATAAAACGATAGCCCTGTTGAAGAGACAAATAATTCCAAGTAGTATCATCTCTTGCAAGAACCAAAAATGACATTCCCATGAAATAATTGCTCAAATTAAAGAATAGGTTGGCCAATTAAACTAAACATGGAATCATCTCACAGCTGATAATTTTTAAAAAATATTTATTTATTATAGAAGTGCTTTTAAAAAATTGATTTTTTTAATATTTTTTTGTACCATGCTGAGTTTTTGTAAAGGTACGTGCCAAATTACTTGTTCCTGACAGTAATTCAAATATAATTCTTAGTTGAATAGCCATCATATGAACAGCCAGATGCGAGAGGATAACACAGGCTTATACCTAGAATAAATGTTGTGGCCATACCTGTCACAAAAAGTTTCTTTGTTTTCAAGGGCTCTTCATGACTTGCTTCAGAAGAGTTGGAAACATTCCAACTATTTTCTAAGTTACTACCTGAATATGTATAGTTAGTAGAAAATCAGAGAGACGATGGACACTGATTAATACTGAAGTGTAGGCAACCATGAATGGGCATAATTAAACATCAGGGGAAAGGAAACCAGATTCTCATCTATTAGGCAAGAATCTTATCCTTACTCCAAGGTTTAACTTAGTTTTACTAAACATGCATGAAACCAGCTTGACACTAATCACACTCGCATAACTCTAAGGAGTTCTGTTGAAGCAAGACTGTAATATTAACAAGATGTTCCCAAGGAAAAAAAAAATATGGGGGAATCTACAAAACAGCTAACCTGCATAATCCTTATTTTCAGACTCAAAACTGTTATCTGGCTGAACTGATAAGACACCTGGCACACCTGCACTGCAACAAGCAACTTTTTTAATGAGGTATTTTAAACTTTGACACTTGGGTTAAGGTTCTACAAGGCTAACCAGCTAGCTCTTGAGCACAATCCTCGTCAAGTTCACAGCAAAAACCGAAGTTGGTCTTCCAGGAGACATGATATATACACATTTGTGCATCCTTCTCACTGCAGACATTATTGTCATTACTTTTAGGGAAAGGGGAAATCCAATAACAATAGCAAAAGAATTAGAATTAGAATTTACTGCCCTTACTTTCCCATGACCTTGGTCAAAATTTGAGCATAGTAATCGACAATTTGAGCTTTGGTAACAACCTCAACCCCAGGTTTATCCATTTTAACAAGCCAATGCTTAGGATTTCCAGCAGGGAACAACATATTGGTAACAGTTTGTAATCCTGAAGGGTGAACTGCCTGGTCCCTAGATAAACTATAGTCCTTTTTCAAAGAGTTGAAATCCGGGTCAGGCCTAATCAACAACACCCCAGGCAAACCTACCAAGATACATGCATCAGAATCAAATTCATTTTAAAAATACCATAAATGCGACATCATTTCCACATGACTAAAACTCCAAACACCTATCTGAAATTGTGAATATATATTATCCTTGCTCCCAAGACTATCCCATCACCAATGAATTGGTTAATCAAAGAAGAAGAAAAACTCACTGGCCAGCTGGGAGGATATTTCTTCATCAATGTCACAACAAAAACCGAAGTGGGTGTCCCATGAAGCATCATATATACACATCTGAGCATCTTTCTCACTGTTGAAACCAAATTCAAAAGCAGTTTTCAGCTAAACAAGAAAGTCCGAGAAAGGGCAGAAGCCATTAAACAAGTACCTGCCGATAACTGTTTGTAGTACGTTGGCATAATAATCAATGACTTGTGGCTTTGAATTGAGCCCTTGAGGAGGTGTGTCCATGACCACCATCCAATGGCGGTTCTGTGTGGAGGTAGAATTGAAGGAAGGGTATGTTGTTGCTGCTACCCTAGTAATAGACCAATTACACGAATAAGAAGAAAGATTGGAATGGTTTATTTTGCAGGGTAATCTTAAGTTTACTGGAAGTTCATGAATTTGGGTTGTCTTTGGTTTCTGAAAGGAAAATGTTTGGCATTTGCAGAGTGTGACAGACACAGAGAGAAGTTCCATGTTTGTGTCACAATCCTATATTCCTACGGTTTTGGTTCGTGTGAAATTGAAACAACTGGGAACAGTTGCTTATCTTCCCAAGTTATTGTTACTACTGAATAGTTCAAATTGTTAATCCCATGAAATAGGAGAAATGTATATAGAAACATAATATATATTTGCTTTAAGAATAATTATTTTTTACATAATTTAAAAATAAAATAAAAAAAAAACCTCCTTGAAGTTTTTATTAAATAACCCTCATTTTTTTAAACACTCAAAACTGTTCACACAAATTTAAACACATGGGTCAACTCTACCACCCTTTGAATCATCAAATCACCTAAAAATAAATTATCTCATTATTAAGATAATATTAAATTAAAATTTTAATTCTTTAATTATATATTATGTGAAATTTTGAATTGATAATAGAAAATAATCTTAAAACCTGAAAAACTTAATTTATAAGTGAGTAAGATTTTTAATTTTTAATTCATCATCGTATTATATACAATTTTTAATTTTTAATCATGTAATCTTAGTTTTCATTTTATTAAATTTATGAAAATTTAAAAATTTTTTGTATTTATTCTTTAAATAATTATTTTAAAATTAGATAATTCAAAACTAAAGTCATAACTAAGAAGACTCATCGGTTTGAAACAATATAAACAACTTTCATTTTTTCTATTTACAATAACATTGTTTCTCTAAGATGATAGAACGATCTTTTAAATATTATTTAGAGCTTATTACTAAGATCAATAAATATAATATTTTTTAATAGAAAAACTATGATATTTTTTTTTTTTCAGTTTTACCTTAAATTATGTTAGTTCAATTGTTTTTTATAATAAGTGTGTAAATTAATTAAAAGTTAGATGCACACAAAATCTACAGGTAAAAAAATAATAATAATGAACGTTGACTTAAAATTTGAAAGCAATATTTCATAAAAGTTTATAAAATTTGACACATAAAAATTCAAAGATGATAATAAATAAATGGTGTTCGTGTTATTATTAGATAAAATAAGGAATGTGACAATTACTTTATTAAAAACAAAAAAAATTGTTTTTATTTAAAAATTAGAAAAATATAAGTGTTATTTTTTCAGTCATGATATTATATTGATAAAGATTATTATAGTAGGAAACAATTATTAATAAAGTTGGGACCCCAAACACGCAATGTAAGTATTTTCTTCTCAACATAATTTATTTTGTAATATATTAGTTTTATTTAAGAAGATTTTAAGAAGGTAAGTATAACTTTCTATATAAAAAACACTTTTCTAAATATGCAATTAATATACTAGTAATATTATATGTATTGCACAAGTATTTTAAATTTAAATAAAAATTTATAAATATTTGAAACAATAATAATACGTATAACTAAGTATAATTAAGTTGATATATATATAATAATTTTTAACTATTTAACAATGTATATAATTAAAATAAGATTATTTTTAATTAATAATGCAAAAACATTTAACAACAGTGCATTAGAATATGGAAATTTGAAGTAAAAGATAAATATGAAAGTAAACTGCATGAGATAATACCCATCATCACCATTGAAATATTATGTCAAAATTTAAAAATCAAGGTCAAATAGCAATTGGATAAAATTACAATATTCATAAAATCTAATTTATCTAAGAAAAATACAATTTTTATTTGAAAATATGTATCAAAATTCAGATTTAGCCAAAAATGGTGTATTCAAATCCAATTGGATTTAATTAAGTTTAAATAATAGTATTTTTGAAAAATAGAAATATAAATATAGAAAGTAAAAGTATAGTTTTTGCTTATAACTATAAAGAAAAGTTCAGATCCTACTTAAATCTACTTTGTTAAGTAGCATATTAAATTTTTTACACAAGTAGAATATTATATTATTATAATTGGAAAAGCACAAAATATTCCAGAATTGTTTTTTCATCATAAATAAATGTTGATCCATTTTTTTTGTAAATGTAGTACCATTCAAATCTCACAAACTCGTTCCACTGTATATAGTTATATTATGGCAAAAATGACAGAGTTTCAATGATGATATGAGTTGTTAAAGATCAACATAGCTTAAAAGGAAAAAATAAAGAAAAATTATAGCTATTTGGAACAGAAATTATTGAGGCAAGGATGCCTTGGATACAAGACTGGCCAAAGCATGTGTCAATTGATAAATCACTTAGTTGTCATTCAGAAGAGGGGTTTCTGTGCTCCCCTCTATGTCATTACTCCAATTACTATCTGGCTTCAGGATGCAAGCAAGACAAAGAGAGATTATCTGCAAAAATTGAAAGATTTCAAAGTTAGTAAGAGAAAAGAGAGTACAATTCAAGAGAAGAGAAGACAGAATTTAGAGAGCTTACCATGCATATGGATGCACATACAATACTAAAACCTTTACATTCAAAGGGAGCATTGCTAGATAAAAACCATGCTGAAACAATATTTATGTATGTTGTGAGCATTGAGAGTAGTCAAATGGCCTAATAAGCATCTACCAAAGACAGTATTCAACTCACAAGTCAATGGACTCATTGCAATAGGTGATAACAAATCAGATATAGATTGCGCCCCAGCAATAAAAGTTTGTGCTTTTCCCTGCAGTGAAGTCAAAGCATAAAATCTGAGAAGGAAGATCATATAAAATGTGTTAAAAATCATATCTTCAAAAGAACATATTTTTATAAACATTTTATATGATGGGAATACTATTGCTCTCCAGTGTTGCCTCTAGCTTGAAAAGTGTTCATCTATCACAGTTGGCAAAAAAGGATTAGTACATTCTACAATGTCTAAGTGAAAATGAGATTATTTCCGTTGTTCGCTAAAACAAGTTTATGACTGTTTTTCTAATTTTAGATCTAATTACGTTCACAGAGAATTTAGCAGGAGATGACATATCAGTGAGAAGATTTTGCTTTAGTTGATTGATTTCCAGAATGGCTGTGCTTTGATGAATATTTCAATACAAATTGGATGCATGAAAGGGAGAGCAAACCTGATTGGTTGAGCTTGTAGCATTTGAAATAATAGCATAAGTCTGCACAACAAGAAATGTTGCCATTCCAGGATCATAGAGTTGATTGTAAAATAAAAATGAGAATAATTTTGTCAAACATGAGGAAACTAGATCAACTACTCACAGCAGGTTTCACAAGGACATAGATGATACCAAAAGAGGCGCTTAAGTATGGTACCTGCATTGATGCATTAATTTCTTAGTATTACAGACAATAAGGAACTGCATATAGTAAGAGTTTTAGCCAGACATGTATGTGGTGTGAATTTGTATGATACTGCAACAAATACCGGACACAAGCTAGACCCCAGTTATAACTTCTTTATCAAAGTTATTTAAGAAGCTTACTGTAGATAAGGTGATAAAGTTGAAGTGCAAGAGTGATGAAATAAACAGTGAAGCTAAGACAACACATAGAAAGATGCCAATTTTACGTACCCAAGGTGCCCATGCTAATCCATAGAGCCAAGCCTACACAGAAATAAAATATGAATAGCACAATGGTATCTGCAAGTTTGCTTTCAGGAAGCAAGGGAAAAGCAAAGGAACACGAGATAAATTACATATGCTATTGATGCAAGCAAGGCAGAGCAGAGTATAACTTTTTCTCCAACCAATGGATTGAGTATTGGAAGCAACAACATCTGGAAGCCAACTGAGGGTAAGCTCTTAAAAAATCAACACTCTTGCATAATCAGCTTATAAAACACTCATAGAAGGCTGATTGAATATCACTGACTTAAACAATTTTAGACAAGCAGAATATCATTGCACAGATAAAAGTACAATTTTAGTACGGGGGAATTAAAAGAAGAAAAACATTTGGGAAATATTATACCTGAGAGAAGATTGAACCGATTCCCACCATCATAAGAAGTTCTGAGAACTGATTTTTGTTAAAACCAAAAACAGCTTTCAAATAGTACTGCACAGGAATTGTGAGACTGTCAAACTATTGAATCAGAAAAAAGAAATTTGTTAATTATATACAAGCACTAAAGTTAAGAATTGAAATAATAGAATGCATCATTTTAATCAATATATATTGTTCAATATGTGATCTTCTACCCTTATAGTTTCCTGCAAACAAGTAGACCATGGTGACACTCCAAAAAGAAAGGTAATTGATTGATCAATAGAAATATACATAAGAAGCAAAACAACGCAGTTATTAGTAGAAAATAATTGATACTGTCTCAATGACAAAGCTGAAGGTAAAATTATGTTAGTTTGACACATGCAAGGTAAGCAAAGTGTATTTGAGACACTATCTGTCAAGGAATTTTCAATATCCCAAAATCTTAGGTTATTAGGAAAATCTGGAACAAGCTCTCTTGCTTAAAATCCTTTTGGTCTTGAAATGTGCACAAATCACTGACACATTCAACCTTGCTCTCAAACTATAGTTTAAGTTGAAAGTACAGAATTGTCATTAATCACTCTCTTAACAACTTGGTAAAAAATACCCTATTTTTTGTTTTCTTGAGTAAAAAAACCTACTACCCAAAAAATAGTTAACCTAAAAGAAGAAGGTTCATCATGGGTTGGAAATCTCTAACAGTGTCAAGATGACCAGAGACTCAGCATAAAGACTTCAAAATAATAAATAAAATAGCTTGGCAATAAATTGGGGGATTGAAACATACCAGCAAAACACTGCTTATGCCTGACATTCCCAGCTCATAAAAGAAGGAGACAAGAGCCATGCCCCTTAAAGTGGGACTGAAAATTGAAATATACCACAGTATTTACTATTCATGCTTATATCACATCACAAAAGAAAACTATACATAATTAAATGTAACAATAAAGAAATAATGCTTATCATCCAAAAAGAAAGGGAACCTGAAAATTACTATCTCCGCAGCTCTTCTCATAGATTTGAATCTTTGTTGGGGAACATTAACAATTTTAGCCCAGCAACCTGACTCTCGATCATTTTTCGGAGCCAGTATCATGGATTCAACAAGGAAGAATTTCATATAAACCGGACAAATGATCAACAGTACTATTGAAACCTGAAACGTTGAACTGTAAATCAGATTCATTCCAAAAAGACAAGTATGGAAAATTTGTGAATGATCTGAACATTGACAACACAGACATACAGCAAAAATATACTTTTCAGGAAGAAACCGAGCCAGTAAATCCCCTAGAACATGTGAAGCAGAAAGGAGACCACTAATCCAACTAAATACTGCTGCCCTTTTGCTTTCGTTAACAACATCTGCCTGACAGAGAAAGTATACAGGGTGCAAATAAAATTCGTTTACAGTATTATGTTTATAATTAGTTAAGAAAAAATCTCACCACATATGCAACAGAAATGCAAAAAATACTGCCTTGACTGATTATGTTTGAAATTGTGCGAAGCACATAGTAGGCATAGACAAATTCCTCGGACTGACGCCAGACAAGTAAAGCTGCATTAAGCATATACAGTGAAGAAAGTAATTAAAAATCCATAAACAAACAAACTGACATGGAAGTAGAGAAATCATCACAAGTTTATATGCATTTTCTGAAGAGGTCTCTTAGGTAATGTAAGATTGGTGTTTAATGACATTCCTTTTCTTATTCAAGATGTAATTATGTGTCCGAAGTTTGAAACAACTTGTTGAGAACATATATTCATTTAATTAATATCTTTCACCTTCCAGCTCAACCCCATAAAACCGGCTCATAGGGTTGAGGTTTGCACCCATTTATATACCATGAAAGGCTCTAATCTCTCCAACACACCCTCTCACGCCGAGAGTGACAGCAGCTCGTGCGTGGGACCCAACAAATACTCGCTAGGATAGGCTTGAAAATGACTCTGATACCATATTACGAAGTGGACTTTAAGCCTAACTCAACCCCATAAAACCGGCTCATAGGGTTGAGGTTTGCACCCATTTATATACAATGAAAGGCTCTAATCTCTAGTTCTCCAACAATTAGTAATTCGAAAACTCAGTGAGCTTAGTGGCTCTGCAAGTAAGGAAAAGAAATAGAATCTAAGATTCCTTCCAGAGATAAGAATAATCTCCTAACAAATTTTTAACAATAATCCAACCTGATTCTCCATACTCTCCTCTCTCCCCAAAATACTGACTCCTCACTACACGTCCCTAATGCCACCTCACCCCTTCACTAACCAACTCTCATTGTCTCCACTACTGGGCCCCACTCTCTTTATCCAAATGTAGATCTGTCATATTATGAGTCTTTCAGTTTTCTCAAGTATATTAGACCCATAAGCATCTTGTTGATGCCTAGAAGTCCTGTCATTGCCTCCCGACACAACAACCTTGTCCTTAAGGCTAATATCAGGCAATAGAGCTTCATCTTTCCAAGTTGTATCCTCTAAGCTCCTGCCCTGGTGACTAACTCTGGCAGCTAAAATCGCCTCAGGCTCTTCAATCTCGTCTAACTCATCTTCCAACTCGAATGGTAAGGATGATTCTACGTCATAATCTCTCACAACTTTCTTTATTTGGGAAATATGAAACACAGGATGAATTTTGGTTGCATCAGGTAACTGTAGCTTGTAAGACACAACTCCAACCTTGCCAATTATGGGGAACGGGCCAAAGAACCTTGGGGCCAACTTTTGATAATTATTTGGGCTACTGTTTGTTGTCGATTAGGCCTTAATTTAATGAACACCCACTCTCTAACTTCAAATGTAAGAGACCTTTTTATTATCAGCATACTTTTTCATCTGCTGTTGAGCAAGCAACAAATGATGCTTCAATTGTCTCAAAGCCTCATCTCTATCCACCAACTCATGTGCTACGGCCTCCACCCTTTATAACATTCACTTTCCTCTCAATTTAATTTTTCTGTCAATTACTGAAATTCTAGTTTGAAGTAAACAATGTTGTTATGGACAACTTGACATCACCAACATGTTAGATTGAGCAAAATGTTGAGTTCACATATTTTTATGTACGTCTTTTGAATATGAACTGGTGAAATTGTAATTAGATCATTTGTGGACAAATCAACATTAAGTTGACAATATAGAATACACGAAGTTCTAGAACCATACAAAATAACAAATAATTTTCAGTACTTCGACAGACTAAACATAAGCAAAGCATATAACGTAATCTCTAATAAGCCCCGTCAGTTCAATTTGGTATCAATTTTATGAACACACTACAAAAGGAGATTGAAAGCAGAGCATAATAAAGGACTTCATTAACAAGGAAACTTAAAGGTTTTGCCGATTATTTTATAATGAGGCGGTAAATTTTCAAAGTCTTAATGCATTTGATGCCAAAGAGCATACCAAAGGGAAATATAGACGTGGAGATGGTAAAAAGGAGCAAGGGTTTGCGACCATGCTCATCTGAAAGCTGACCCAAAAGTGGAAGTACCACCATCTTGAAAACTCCAACAATCTGCAGAAAAAACTACATCATTAAATCTAAAACTCCATTAAAAATGAAATTATACCTCCCCATTATATTTCCCCCTCACACACACAGCAAATGTGTGAAGAAGGGCACGATGTATAGGGAAAATAAAGAATCTGTCAAATGAAACGGACCAAATTATTGGTAAAACAAGAGTATAGATAGAGGAAGTAGGCGAATCTGCCACAGTCAAAATGTGAAGCAGATGTCACAGTTCTGCTCAACAAAGAAAGATGGCAATAAATATAGGGTTGTGATGAGACCTCATGATTGGTGACAATTTCAGCATACATTTCTCACAAACTTGGGATAAAACTATGTAATGCTTCATCAGAGAAATTGCCACTCACTAACATTTCAGCAAGATAACCTTGCAAACTTTAATGTCATACCAATTTTCTTCAATTGCATGATTCCAAGGCCTCGGAACTCCCATCCGTTCAATTCCCCACCAACCCAAAAGAACACAGAAGAAAAAGCAGAAAGAGCAAGGGATGATGCATGATGAGGATGATATTGGTACCGTCTGTTGAAGCCCGTTGATATAAATAGCTTTGGAGCAAGTTGAGTCTCCAGGGCACAAAGCAGAGGTTGTGACATCAACAAGAACAGAAACTGTCATCTCCTCAGCAATCCAATGGATGGTAAGTGGCAGCAGCAAGTGAAGCATAGGCCTCAGTTCTCTGAAGCCTCTCAACCATGCCATGTTTGTGCACCTCTGCAACATCAAACGTTGTACCCTCTTCTGGGACACCGCATGCAACCAAGTGGATGGTTGTGTCAAAAACTGAGAACTGGTATTCGTTATCCCAACTATATATTCTCAAATCATTTGTATCTATTTCTATAATTTTCAAGACTTTGAACAACAAAATATAAAAAAATCAAATCCATTTTTAATAATCTAAAATTATACAGACTGTCACATTAACTTTTTCTGAAAATAATTTAAAGTCATAAAGTAGTATCGCGACATCTTTGTAATTTCAAAAGTAGTGTTTGAAGTTTTACGAAATATTGTTGAAATAAAACATATAAATTACAAAGCTTATCATATAGATTGAAAGAGATGATGAACACGAATTCCACAAAGAAGAAACTTGGTGGTTGGGTGGCATCTAACAAACACACATTCAGTTGATTTCAAAAGTCTTTGTCCTGGTCATTCCAACGGAAAGACCCAGCTAACTAAAATTACAAGCTAAATAAATCAAAATTAAAAAACAGTGTTTTATTAAAATGAATAAATTTTTGGAAAATTTAAAAGATTGATCCACCATAATTTAAAGTAAATTTATGGTGTGACTCATATTCATAACTTTAATTTTCATAAATGTATTATGTGACCCATAATTTTTATATATTTATGGAAAATATAGTTAATTAAATATACTTTTAAGTAACTATTGTTCTAACTCATGCATGATTCAAGTTTATTAAAAATGCAATCAAACAAAATATATTTTATGGACTCAAAATGTTTTCATCAAGAATTGATAACTATTTTATCATTCGAATTTAAAATGAAATCATATTGAATTTTGAAAATTTCTCTCGTTCAATTAAGTCGAACTAAGAAAAAAATTGATGTGATCCAGATCACATAAAAAGTATATATATATATATATATATATATATATATATTTTTAAACATATTCCTTTTACTATTTTCAACTTTATACAAAATTTAATTTTATATACAAGATAACATGTTTCTTGTTCCTTAACGACTAAATATTTATTTTATTTTATGTTTGACATTTATATTATTAATTTGTATATTTTATTTCCTACCAAAAAATGTATATATATTTCATTAATTTTTTCTCAAAATATTTGAAAATAGTTACTAGTAAATTGAAAAAATCAAGACACTTAATAATTAATACTGTATAAGATCATAAGAAGATTAATATAAAACGGAGAAAATGTAAAAAAAAAATAAAAAGAGTACTATTTAGTATTGTTCTTTACTAAATTATTATACTTCTTCTGATAAATATAAGATTTTATTTATTTATAATCCGTATGAAGTTATTTGTTTGAAAAATATAATAATGGAGGAGATTAACTTAGTCAACTAAAAAATATTTATATATCAAGAAACATGCTCTCTTAAACGTACGTTGACAAAACTCAATGTCTCTCCCATTTGCACGCAACACGCAGCAAGAAACACCCTTTCATTTCGAAAACTATGACGTAATGCAACTCATTTTTTTTACTAAAATACAGACTATAATTTCGAAACATGAAGAATTCATATTATGCACAGTTTTGATTTTCCTTGTATTCAGTTTATTTTGTATACTGTAATTTTTTGTTATTATTTTCATTGACCACTTGCAGACTTCATTTTTTACATGATTTATATTTTGTTTTTTGTCTTTACTAACCTATGCTTGTTTCCAGCATAAATCATTAGTATTCGAAATAATTTAAATTCTAAGAACTGGTTATCTAATTATTTAAGTATATGCTTATTAGGTAGCTTAAGGTATTACGACCAAGTGAAATAAAGACCACAAATAATTTATGAACGTATTCATTATATGGCATTACACTTAGAGAAAATTCAAGAAGAAAGTCCATTTTATAATTATTATTTTATGAAGAAACACACCTTCTAAGACAATTAGTGCTTGAGAGGGGGAAATGTCAATTGCTTCAACTTCTTTTAAAAGACGAAGAATAAAACTTTCATAATTAAGATTGTCTTTGGATTGAAGAGTGGAGAGAGTGAATTTGTGAGGATTAAAGAGGATGTGTGATGATATGTGAGATTGTTTGGATTCAAGGGTGATAAAATGGATTTGTGAGGATGATTTATTGTAAGTTTACAAATTTATCCTTGTTATTAAAAAATATTTAAATAATGAATTATGATTTTTTTTGTGTAAATTTAAATTAATTAAATGTTTTTAATATATAATATTCATAATTATTTATATTTTTTAATAAAAATATAATAAAAAATATTTTTGTGTTAAATTGAAATAAATTTATTAAATACATTAAAATTTATGAAAATAATATTTATTATTATATTCATTTATTACTTTATATAATTATATATATTGTTGATATTATAATTTATTTATTTTTATTTTATTATTTTTATTGTTTATAATTATATGTTGTTATTAATAGAATAATTAAATATTTTTGAAATTATAAATAATAAATAAATTTATATAATATTTAATTTTATATATTGTAATAATATGCATGCACAAAGATATTTTGGCAAAATACAATAATCATACATCAATCCCCACAAATAAAAAAAATCATCCACCCTCTCCCCCGTCCATTCCCCCACCCTCAAAACTTTTGAAACAAACACAAAAAATTCTCCCTCCTTCCTAAATTGTGGAATAAAAAACTCCAGAATTTGACTTTGTTTTTCAAAATCAGAGTAAAGAAACAACGAATAACTCAAATTCTTAGTGGAAACAAACACACCCTAACACTTAAGTTTTTCTTCAAGTGGCAAAAAAAAAGTAAGTATGGTCCAATTTTATCATACTCATCATTAGGCCGCTAAATCAGGATGGGACGTGTAGGTCCTTTGTAACAAAATAGATTAATAATTAGTTCATGTTTGTATGATTTTGTACTGAAAAATATGAAGCACTTAATACTTATTCATAATAATATGGATTAACCTCTTGTAGTTGTTGTTTATATTGTTAAAACGAAAGTAATTCATTTATGTTCCTTAGTGAACTTATTTAATATCTGATAACGGTGGTAGCTACCGAAACAAGTTATATATATATATATATATATATATATATATATATATATATATATATATATATATATATATATATATATATTTTTCTATATTTTTTTTTTTTTAAATTTTTTTATTTTTTATATTTTTTATTTTTTTTACATATAATATT
>Ga0123342_1005836_pt1 | contig 17522 bp, 16 predicted proteins | sample Turbeawhitnodule_FD_89960 | JGI IMG/M metagenome (GOLD analysis project Ga0123342, IMG submission 89960) | Root nodule microbial communities of legume samples collected from Mexico - Turtle bean Mexico white nodule | ecosystem: Host-associated > Plants > Roots > Nodule | place: Mexico: Nepantla... | reverse complement strand
GCTACATGTGCTCCATGTGCTAAGTGTAAAAATGGGCGCCACTTTCAAAGTTCTTTTCATTTGAAATTCCCTCCAATTCTCTTTTCATATTCAGCCCACTCTTGCTATATATAGAGGAGCTTGAGTCATGTAAATTCAAGATTAATATACTTAGTGAATTGCTGCCAAATTGTGCCAATTTCACTTCTTGCCCAAAACCTCCTAGGTTAGACTTTTAATCTTCATAAATTCGCCCTTTCCAAGTAGAGTTGGCCTCACCACTCTCAATCCTTACCTCTCATGCAACTTCGAGGTCACCACCACTCTTAGGAGGACCTTGCTTCATCTTCAATCCATGATGCTTCTGCCATTCACCAACAAAAACCGAAACTATGAAGGCACAAATCCATCACCGGCCCGCGCCCTGCTACCAAAAATTGTGGGATGGGCTCACTAATCTAGCTCGCTGACCCGCTTTGGCCCGCCCCGCATAACCCGCCACCTGCGCGAGCCAATAACGGGGTGGGTTGGCCTGCTGGCTCGTGTAAATAAAAAAATAATTATTTCTTTTTTGTAAAAAAAATTCATACCCTATTCACCCATTATTGCAGTGTGACATTTTATTTTATTTTAAAAAAATTGAATTTAATGTCTTAAAAAAGAAATATTTTATTTTAATCATCTAAAGGAGTTAATATTAAGAGTGATAGTAGATTTAGTTTTAAGTAAATTTTTATATTTAAAATTTGTTAATAAAAATAAGAGATTTCAATAGGATACTTAAAAACTTAGTCATCTTCATTAAAATATTTTGTAGCAAAATTTTGATAAGATACTCTTATGCATTTACATACATATATAAGAAAAAATAGATACAATTCAAAACTTTAATTTTTTTTAATCAAGCCTTCTAACAACTCTCATAGTTGAATTTATATTTTTATCTTAATTAAATAAATTGAAACACAGATAAAAAATTAACTTTTCAGTAGTAGAAATACAATTTTTTTATAATTAATGAAATTTTAATTTTTGAAAAAATATTCTTATGCAGGGTGGACCATTGAAATGAGCCCGCATTCCTAGTGTGGGGCGGACCAACTTGATCCACATTTTATAGGCCTATGTGGGGCGGGCTAGCCTGCATTGCAACCCCTAGAAATTATTAGGGATGAAAATGCGGGGCGGCTCGTAGTCCGCTACCAAAAAGTGCGGTGCAGGCTCACTAGTCTAGCCTGCTGACCCGCTTTGGCCCGCCCCGCATAACCTGCAGCCCGCATAGGGCAACAACGGGATGGGACGAGTTGACTTGCTAGTCTGCTAGCCTGCATAAATAAAAAAAATATATCCCATTCATCCATTATTATAGTGTGACCTTTATTTTATTTTATTTTATTTTAAAAAAATTAGTTTTAATGTTCTAAAAAAAGGAATGTTTTATTTTAATCACGAGTTAGTATTAAGAGTGACAATGAATTTAATTTTAAGTAAAATATTATATTTAAAATTTATTAATAAAAAATAATATAAAGAATAAATTTCAATAGGATAGTTAAAAAATTACTCATCTTTATTAAAATATTTTGTAACAAAACTTTGACAAAATACTCTTATACATTTAGATACAAAGCAAAACTTTAATTATTTTTAATCAAGTCTTCTGACAAGTCTCATACTTGAATTTATGTTTTGATCTTAATTGAATGAATTAAAACACTCATAAAATTTTATTTTTTAATAATAAAAATAATTTTTTTTTATAATTAATAAAATTTTAATTTTTGAAAAAAAATTTGTACACAAAATGGTTCCCAAACTTACGAGTTTACCTCTTATACAAAACAAGTCAGTGAAATGAGTTACACTATACGGACTAACCCGACCCATATTTCACAAATTCAAATATGAGATGAACTTATGCTAGGCTGGTTAACTCGAATTGCCACAAATTATACTATGGAGGAAGAAAAACCTAAAATTCCCCAATTTCTTTAAATCGTAGTGGAGCCGCAAAAACTTAAAATTAAAATAATATTATTTTTTTTCACCTAAAAATAGTTGTCAGCGTATACAAATTTACGGTGACAAGACAGAGGGAACTCTTTAGGGCAAACAAAACAGAGTTCAGTGATTTTCTTTTTTTTCTTTAAAAGTCTCTGCAGCAGAAGCATCAATAACTCGCCAGTTGCCAGGTTTGTTGGTTCCTCGTGTGGGTTGTCTGGTTTTTGTTACAATGTTGTCTTCTGCCTTATAGAATTTGTGCTTTGTTTCTTCATCCAAGAATCAGAATCCTGATAAGTGAAGTGTGTATTATTATTTTTCTGATTGCTGCATTCTTATGTGTTGTTTCTGTTGATATAGGTTTAATGGGGTTAGCCCATTTGTATTTGATGATTATTCATGCTGATGACGTTGATGGGGACCTATTCGTTTTATAGCTCCTTGTTCGGTTGTTTAGAGTTCTGTAAAATAAATGAAAACAATGGTTTTTAGGTTTTAGGCAATTCTTGTTCAGTGCCCTACTCAGTTGCTAAAAAATCACCACGCTTGCTAATAGTGGCTCTCATACACTTCCTCTTGTTTCTTGAACGAGTATGAGATCTTTGGAAGTATTTTAATAAATAAAAGTTATGATTTGCTAAGATATGTAGCGCTTGTGTTGATATAAGTTACAAGTGCTTTTGAGAGATTCTCGATTAGAAATGTAGAACTTTTTTCAAGTAGAGAGGCTCTCAAAAGTCTATCTAGCTTCCTGTCTAAACAGGATTATAGTCTTAAACGAGTGGCAGTTCATTAGCCGCAATAACTACTAAAAATTTCAACTTATTATGTTGAAGGAACGTGTTACCAAATTTCCCATTTGGGAGTACGCTAAAAATCTAAAGTTATAACTAGCTAAGGTACTATTTCTGATGAAGAAGTGGGAGAATATTAGCATCCTTCATTCATGTGTTCATTTGTACATGCTTGCATTCCTTAAGTGGATCTATCCATGGCTTAGGGTGTCCAGTTGAAAGAGTGTTCATACTCCACACCAACCTAGGAAATTGTAGTTATGCTTGTTGATTATGAGTGTGTCTAAGGGTACATAAGAGGAAAATAGTGAAAATAGGATGTTATGCATGCAAAATTAGCTTTTTCTTGGTATCAGAATTGTGAACCGACCAAACTTCTCAGAAATGCTGTTTCTCAACGTGGCATGGTATTCCTTGATTGCACTTGTAATTTGGTTACTTATTGTTGCTTGATAGAAATTTCAAAGAATACAAATGGCTTACAGGCGTTGTCTCTTGATAAGAGGGAACCTCGTGAATCGAAAGTGCCACCCGTCTTTCAGTTTTGTTCTCCATAGTGATGAAGGGAAATCTGAATGCCCTGATGAAAAGTCACCTTCGGCAGGCATTAGTAATTCTATCCAAAGAAGGATGTTTGGGAACTCAGTTGATGGATCAATGTGGCGTTTTGCCTATTCTGAACCTAGAATGCATTCAAACATATTTCTTTCTCCGAGCTCTGGATATAATTTATGTCGACATATGTCAACAACCAATCAGGGTTCCGACAAGATTGAAATAATGTCTGACATAGCAGATGTTCTCAAAGACCAAGCGATGGAAGCTGTAACTTCTCAGGGTCCCATTCTTAGAGAAGTTGCAATTGCTTCTGCTGATTCTGTTTTACCTGTGAAGGCCTTGCAGTACATTATAGATGCCATGCATTCCTACACTGGTTTGAACTGGTGAGTTTATACTTATTTATCTCTATAATTTCAATAAGGGATATGAAGTTAATTCTCATTTTTAAAATCTGCTTTAATTCTGAGGAATTTCCACTATTACAGAATGCCATGCATGTCAACTTGTCATTGTTGGAGGGTTTGCTTTTAGGAGATTGTAGGTTTTAATTTTAACTATCAACTTCTGTGGTTTCTCAGTTACTAAGTTTGAGTTACCTTGCATAATTAGTACTAAATCAATTGATTTGACCCAAAATAGTGCTCTTTTATGGGAGAACGTAGTTACTTTATGGTTTATATTTTTCTTCCATGATGAGTACATGATAAGCATATCCATATAGGTTGTTCCTTCATCTCAAAATACTAAATGCCATTTTAAATGGAAATACATTTCTTTCATAACATTTCAAAGTTTATTGATAATTAAGGGGTTTTTGTGATTATGCTAGCAAGATTGTTCTTGGATTGGCACCATGCATGATTCATGTTCTGGGTCCAATTCTGGTGATCTTTGTCTTCACATTTCAACAAAGACAGGTGGTACATGGTTCAAATCAAGAAAACACATCACCGTATTACTTGATTGTTTCAGGTGGGCAGCCATAGTTCTAACAACTCTCTTGATTCGAAGCGCAACAGTTCCACTCTTAATAAATCAACTTAAGGCCACTTCTAAGCTTACAGTATGTTTGCAGCTTGTAGCTTCATCACCTTTTCTTGCTAAATTAATGTATTTGCAATCATTTTGTGTTTCTTTTGCCTTTCTTTCACATATGTCTTGGTTGGAGGGGATAAATGTGTAACATTTGGATGGAACTGTTTCTTCTCTGTCCCCTCTCCTCTCTTTGACTTAAGATATTCCTAACAAAAGTTAGTTAATTAGTTCTCAGCTGTACTCTCCCTATCTCTTTTGCCCCTTTATTTGTGAAAAGGTCTTCAAGCTTGTATTTATTAATAAATTAGAACTTTTTCTATATTGTAATCTATCTTGTTACCTAACTACTTCATGTGTGTTGTAGCTAATGAGGCCTCACATGGAAAAAATAAAGGAAGAGATGGAAGATAAGGTAATACAGTTATACATCTTCCAGTCAATTTTTTATTTATTGTTAAGATAGTTGTAACTATTGGAATATTATATGTATGTTGTGCAATTGGTAATAGTGGCACAATCAGGTTATGCTAGACATTGTTGATATGTTTACCAAGTCACCACTTAATGGAGAGAAAAATAATGATAGATATTACAAGCATATGGATTTTTTTTTGTATTGCCTAATAGCCAAATTGACTAATTTTTCAAGGACAGAAGATATAATTAAGCCTAAAATTTTCCTACAAATGGTGGATCCATGGTTCTGTTGCCCCTCAGTACCATATTCTTGAAAGATATTGTATAATTGTGGTTTAATCAAGATTATAACATGATTTGCACTACTACATAAACTAATGCCTTAACATCCAATTTTTTTTTTCTAGTGTGTAAGATTTAGGTGGGATGATATTCTCTTCTGTTCTGCATAAATATATAGGTGACCTTATCATACAATTATTATACACTACTTGTATTTGTGCAAAACAATCACTTCGGTTGTTGGATGTGAATTTCTTGTGCCTGTTGAGATTGTTGGTATTTTCTCACTTTATTAAAATTTGAAGTTTTGGGTTTTCTTACATGTATGCTATAGATGGTTGTACCAGAAACCACATTTTCTATAATCACATTATGGATTCATTTTTCAGGCTATGGATCCCAACGCTGTTGCTGAAGGTCAGAAAAAAATGAAGATGCTATTTAAGGAGTAAGTGGTTTTTCAATTTTCTTGGCCTTTTTAGGCTTTAGCTGGTACTATCCAATTGATGTAATTACTTTGTTTGGTGATATAATGTCTTAGTGGAGCAATGTTTGAGTTGATTTGTGATAGACTTAACTTAAATCAGTAAACATTGATTGCCCTTTTTTTAACTAATATGTAGTGGTGTAATGGCTCTTTTTTTTAATTAGATGGATTTTTTTTTATGTCATGCCACTTATTAGATAGGTATATGTTAGGAGTAATAAAAAGGGGATGACATTGTAAGGGAGTTGGAATCCAGCTAGATAGTTAATAACCAACTTACAGGATTGGTTATAGGCTGTTAGGGACTAGAACACTATTGTTAGACTGTAGGAAAGAGAGAGGCATTGTGTTGAAACTGTGTTTCTATGACAACACGAATTCTTTATTTATATTGTGAAAAAGAAAACATTTCAATAAATAGAAGGGTTTCTAATATCCTCTAATAATGAATATATGATACGAGAATGGATATAAACGTTACTAATAATACATATATAATCTAGATATATTGATTATATAGTATCTGCTCCTTATTTCTATAATTATAACACTCCCCGCAAGTTGGAGCATATAAATACTTAAATAAATGAGAGGATTGAAAACAGTGTATGCAATCTACATTGTTGGATTTTTATTTTTATATATAGGATACAAAGAAGAGGCAAGGCACTTGCCTAAAACTGTAACCCTTAAGTTGGGTGCACACAAGAAAAATATTAAAATTTAAAAATAATCTTACATTTCAACACTCCCCCTTAAGTTGGAGCATATAGATCATATGCACCAAGCTTGGAACATATAAATTGAATCCTAAGTCCTTTTAGAGATTTAGTTAGAGTGTTTGCGATTTGTTCATTAGAGCTAAGTTGGAGCATATAGGTCATATGCATCCAACTTGGAACATATAAATTGAATCCTAAGTCCTTTTGGAGATTTAGTTAGAATGTCAGTGAGTTGTTCATTAACAAAATCAATAATAAGATCTTTGGATTGCAGCTTCTCTCTAGCAAAATGACAATCAATCTCTGTATATTTAGTTCTATCATGAAACACCGGATTGGGGCAATATGAAGAGTTGCCTAGTTGTCTCAATACAAATTAATTTGCTCATTTTCACGAAATTTCAACTCTTGAAGGAGTTGTTTAATCCACACAAGTTCACATGTAGCTAGGGTCATAGATCAATATTCAACTTTTGAACTAGATCAAGCAACAACACCTTGCTTTTTACTTTTCCAAGATACAAGGTTCCCTCCAATATGCAGTATCCTGTGGTAGATCTCCTATCGATGGGAGAACCAGCCAAATCTATCACAATACCCTAAGACTTGTGTACCTCCTTTATTCTCGTACAACAATCCTGGGTTCCCTTTTACATATCTTAGAATGTGAATCACAACATTCTTGTGATCAATGTGAGGTTTTGCATAAATTGACTCATAACTCCCATTGATAAGAAAAATCAGGTCTTGTTTTTGTAAGATAAATGAGATTTCCAACTAACCTTCTATATTTCTCTGGGTCTGAGAAAAGTTCTTCTTGGTTTCGCATTAACTTCTGATTTCAGTCCATAGAACTACCAATGGGCTTGCAATTTTCCATGTCTGTCTCCTCCAAAATATCAAAAGCATATTTTCTTTGTAAAATGATGACACCTTCTTTTGATTGTGCCACTTCAATATCAAGAAAATATGTTAGACAGCCTAGATCTTTGGTCTGAAAGTGGCTGAATAAATGTTCTTCAAATTGTGGCGGAGCAAGATGTGTTAAGAGATCTTGGTACACACTTTATAGATGCAATGTGTCATTCATTGGTATAAAAGGTACGAGCCTCACTCCAAATTGATGTACACATTTCATGGGGACGAAAAGTAGATTTGAGTGAGGTGTAAATAGTGGATTTAATAACACCACATGGTTGGGTATCAATTTTTTTCCATTGTTCACGTTATGCAGGAACGCATTCTGCAGTTGTAGTGGGATGAGATTTGTAGCCCAATCCACTTAACCATTACCAAATTTCTGAAGCCCAAGTGAAATAGTTAGACTCGTTCATCTTCTCAATACTAACAGTATGGCTGGAAGATATTTTTTTTCTCGAATTTGGAAAAAAGTAAATAATAAAATAGCACAAGGAGAGGGTGAGAAGTCATGTGCGAGGGTACATTGATGGGTGGTTTATGTTAGCATTTGGATGTTGGATAGATCCGAGTGGCACGATCCCAACCTTGTGTTCGCCGGAGAAAATGGTAGTTGTTGGAACTTCGTTGGAAAACTTGCCGAAAGTGGTGTTGGAACAGTGAACAAGAACCTGAGAGAAAGGTTTGCCAAAGAAAAAATCCTATGGAGATAGTGGGTCTACGAGACCAACATGGTTTTAGAAAAGATTCTAAATACCAAGGTAAACCATAGGAAAGAGAGACATTGAAATGAAACTGTGTTTTTGAGAGAACATCAATACTTTATTTATATTAAGAAAAAAATCAATAAAGGAGATTTGATATCCTCTATTAATAATAGAGATATGATATGGAATAAACAAAAATGTTCCAAACAATACATACATAATCTAGATATTCTTGATTATATGAGATTTATTCCTTATTTCTATAATTATAACTATAAACAGAAAGAGTGGAGGAATAGTATAATCTTACTTCGGGTTACATTGACCACTATGGGTATCATAAAAATCCTTGTTACATAGTTTTGTCAATCTTCTCTCTCTTCTCTTCCATCCCATTGAATTCTATCAATGTTTTATCTATAGCTATATGGAAATAAATTAAATATTAAATTTCTTTTATTGCTTAACTCGTGTATATGTTAGAAGACTAGTTATTGCTAATATTTAAAAACTGACATAACTGGCCTGCAGTTCACAAGAACCATAGTGTTTTAGGTACTAATTTAAACTTCTTGGATCTTTTCTTTCACTGTTCAAATTTCATGGATCTTTTCTTTCACTAGCTGTTAATTTCCTCACTGTGGTTATGATAATGTAGATATGGTGCAAGTCCATTTACTCCATTGAAGGGGCTCTTTATTCAAGGTCCTGTCTTTATTAGTTTTTTCCTTGCGGTAAGCTGGCTTTTAATTTCGTACTTTCTCTAACTTTAGGAGTCCGAGGAACCTATATATTGTTTCAATTCATTGTCATTTTTTGTTGTTGTTTAAGAATAGATAAGAACCATGGCTGAAAAGATGCCATCTTTCAAGCATGGGGGAGCCTACTTGTTTGTTGATCTCACAACTCCAGATGCGTTGTACATTTTGCCAGTTGTGACTGCATTGACATTCTTAATAACAGTAGAGGTGACCATTTTCTTTTCAAAACCTTTCTTTTCAGTTCACTTTGTACATTGAGTTGAGAGTCTGAGTTCTTGCCGGAATGTTTGGTGGCCTCAATTTTCTGTTATTAATTTATCCTGGCAATGCACTAAAACAATGAGCCGCTTATAATACCTGAAGAAGAACCTAGTCTCAATTGAAGAAGAAAGAGTGGTGTTATCTGTTATATTTTTTCCCAATTTATATTCATTGATTTCACATTATTCCCCAGTGCAATATGCAAGAAGGCATGGAAGGAAATCCAGCTGCTGGCACCATGAAAAAAGTCTCTAGGGTTCTTGCAGTCCTTACAGTTCCTTTCACCATGGGATTTCCGAAGGTAAGATTTTCTGTATCTTGTTTGGCAAGGAACAAGTTCTCTTTGCTTTCCATCTTGTCAGCATTTAAAATAGTTTATTGTATAAAGTTAGAAAAGGAAAAAAGTGGGGTGTTATAAGTGTCTAAGTTCTAGTAAAGTTTGTTGTCAGTAAGTCTCCTTCATTTCTGATTTGCGCAATGGTTGTGAACCCTAGGGGAACTCTATATCTAATGAATACTAGCACATGTGTGAATACTAACTTTTTTCTTGAACTCTATATCTAATGAGGCACTGAAACAATGCGTATCTGGTACGGTTATTCTAAAAATAACATGATACAATACATGCAAGGTACATATTTAAAAATGTATACTGATTATAAAACATAATACACACATATATATATATACATAATATATATATATATATATATATATATAAATTGTGTAAATCCAAATTAAAAACACCTTTCTTAGACATTGTTGAAATAAAAAAATTATAAATCATTGTCATCATAAATTACTTTCTATTATTTAGATATAGGAATAACATTGTTAATCTCATTACTTTTTTAAAGAAAATTATGGAAAGAACAATCTCCATCTTCGGTTGGTCGTCTATAAAAGCTGAATTAATGGGTGTCATGTTGGTGGTGGAGCTAGCAGTTAGTGATTGGTCTACTCGTTGCCTGGAATGTGATTCCACTCGTTATTGAAGCCTTTGGTATCCACATATTGTGGGCCTTGCACCATTAGAAGCCGCTAGAAATTGTTGCGCTAAGAAAAGAGTTATTGATTTTTCTGTAACTCGTGTCTATACAGGAGGGCAAAGTGTGCTAACAGATTAGCAAATCTAAGAATTGATTCTAAAACTGATTTTAAATGGTTTCATTTGTTGCCCCTTTGTGTTAGGGATGATTTTTTTTAATCGCTTTGGTTTTCTAGAGTTTAGGTTTTGTTCATTTACATGGCCTTTGGTTTGATCCACCCATGATTTAACTGGCTTTGATTTTATTTTCTATATTTTAGTAATATAAGAAATGTTGATCTTTGAAACAAAAATCTCCATCCCTGGTTTATGAAGAGACAATGTTATGATGTTTCTATATTACACATACTAATGTGTTTTTTTTAGTTTTATTGGATATAAAGGCTTTATAAATTTACAAACTAATTCTATTATTAATGAGACCCCATCTATTGAACACTTCAAAGTATCCAAATATTGGATAGGTGAAACAAATAAAATATTGGATCTTTGTAAGTTTGGATACTTTATCGATATTTATCAATGATGTATCCTAAGTATTGATTGATGAAGCAAATTGTAGATGGGGTCTCTCATTAATAATAGAATTATATATATATATATATATATATATGATTGTGAAAGGAAAAGTGGGTTTGCCTGTTTACTTTGTTTTTTTCATTCTATACAGTTTTAACTTTACAATGTTTATAATTGTGCAGGCTATATTTTGTTACTGGATTACATCAAATTTGTTTTCACTTGGGTATGGACTCGGTAAGGCGTTTCATTTTTCAAGGTTTTCATATGCAATATACTGTCTTTTTTCATCATTTTCCATTTCAATAAGCAGAAAATGTTTTTTTTTTTCCTTCACAAAATGCATTTTATTTGGGGCATTAATTATTTGATTCCTCCACGAGATTAATAGTGGTATTTGCCTAGGATGATGGATAGTGCGACTAAGCATTTTGAATTTACTATTATCATTCAAGTGTATACATATATGATGATCCATAAGACCAAAATGAATATAAATTCCGTGTTTTATTGGTTCACATTGAATGCATTGCCAACATTATTCAGTCTGCAACTATGTCACTGGTCTCTCGGTAAAATATCTTCTTGCTCTATAAGCTACACTAAAAATTGGAGTAATACTAATCTATATTTGATTCCATCCACCCAAAATTGCTGCTATCTCACGTAAGAGGTTTGTTGTTGCTTCTTTTAGCCCCGAACCATTGTAAAAATACTCATCAAAATGGGAAATGAAAATAAAAAAATGTTTCTCTAGCACAGGCTTTTGAAACATTTTGTTTGAAAGATATTCTCAAGGCCATTTGGTTATGTGGCCAAAGTTCTGTTGATATTATTTTTGGGACTTGAATCACAGGTCTATAGTTCTTTTAACAAAGGAAATAATAGATTGTAGGATTGAAAGATCCAAGTTAGAAGTTGTTTCTCTATGTCTAAGTTCCTTATTATATGTATCAAACGTCTTGGTTTCCATTTTTAACTTTATGCTACAAAATATAAGTGAACTTCTGTTATATGTAATATATTCTTCATTTTTTAATCCCAATAAACGCCTTTGATTTATCTTTTTTATTTTTTGCAGTTCTTAAAGCTCCTGGTGTAAAGAGAGCTTTGGGTATCCCCATAATACAGCAAGCAGCACCCGCCAGTGGTTCATCATCTCCCTTTTCTATATTTCCAGCCCTGAAACAAGCTACATCAGCAACAAAGGCACCGAAGTCATTGCCTGTTGAACCATCAAAACATCCACAGAGAAAGACATCTTCTGATGTCAATCAAAGACTAAAACGTTTAGAGAAACAAGTGAAAGGAAAAAAGAAAAACAAGAACTGACGAAAAATTGAATTGTTCTTTAGTTGTACCATTCTAATATTATAATATATAGTAGATGCACTGAAATTTTGGTGCTTTTTTTTCAGAGAATGTCAGATAGAATCAAAATTTTGGGAATTATTTCTGATTTGAATTCCAAGGATCTGCTGCTAATAATTAGCATGAGCTGTACCCCAAATAAAATGAATTTATGTCCGATGTAAGTTATAACTCTATATTCTGTTACTGATTCTTAGGGGTTGTTATTCCATTCTAGGCTATTCAAAAGTGACTATTCAATTAGAAATAACGAAGATAATTGTATTTTCTTGCTGTAATTGGCAAATTCTCCCTTCACCAGCATATCTCTATTTTGCACTTTCATATTTTTTTTTTAATTTCATCAATACTTCTATAAGTATGATGGAGAGGGTTGTGTCTTCTTCATTTTCAAGTGGTTGTGGTTGCTTGTGATAATCTATGACATAGATAAATGGTGTGTTTGTATTGGACACATGTATCAGACACAGATATTTGTAAAACATGTATTGGTGAAGTGTATAATTTAAAAAATATTTGTTAAATTTCTAACAATTCTAATATGATTTTAACACAATTTTAAAAAGAAAAAAATACATTAATTTTATAAAAATTCAAACTTATTGTATAAACTTTTATTATGATTATAAAAAGAACAAATCTTTTTGAATTAGCCATGAAAAACATTTTTCTCTTCCAAAAAAATATGAAAGATACTTTTGCACATAAATTTTTATTATCAATTTATATAATTCATAATTATATAATATATAAATATAAATTTGTGTCCTCGTGTCCTACCGTGTCTGTGTCAATGTCTGTTTTACATATGTTATAACTGGTGGTTGCTGAGGTAAGTTTTGTGGTGTGTTTTGTGGTGGTTGTTGTGTTTTCGTTCGCTTATTTTTTTTCATTCTTTTGAAAGTCACAACTAAAAAAAACAGCGAGGTGTAAAAATGAAGTACAAAACTAAAAGTTAAAAAATTATCTTTGCATTGGAAAACGTCTAATACAACGAACCTTCTCACTAATCCTCTTACACACGCTCAAATGATGGAACTGTTTTCTTAAACATTATAGCTGAAGAATAATAGAAGTGTTGCGGCGGGAAGAAAAGTATGTGGGCATGGTGAACTAGAAAATAATGAAAGTGTTGTTGTTGAAAGTGAAACATGTGAATTAAAAATGTAAGTTTATGGTTTACTTAAAATTATTTAAAGTTTTTAAAATGGTTAAAATCAACATTTTAAAATGAAAAAGGTATTGAAGTGGAGGGATAATTTGCCTTTTTAGAGTTGGTATCATGGTATGAGGGCCTTGGGGGCTCCATAATGAATTCCAAAGCTGCCATGGTTTGGCTCCAGTACAGCCAACGTTTTTTTTCTCCCTTATCTAGATTTTTGTATGAGATTTACGAAGATAAACTTTTTTTATGAATACACAGAATAGAAAAATAAGAAAAAAAAAAATAATTTATATAGAAGCTTAAATATTTGAGTAGTTATATTGACTTTTTATTATCATAAACTAATTTTAGTTTATAAATATATATATTTTTTGCTTTCTTCTTATGCTTATTAAGATATTCACTCCTATTATTACCCTTATAAAAGTTAATTGGCTTTGTTGGAGCCATAAATCACTTGAGAAGAATATGCATTGAATGATCTGATAACTAATTTACCAAAGCCTTTTCAATTTGTTATATCATATCATTAGTTATCACTTCATTTACTAATTCTTTTTTAAAGCATTTTCCCCCCCTCAACATAAGATCATTAAACCCTTCAAACCAGATTCTATCAATTATCTACTAAAATAACTAAAACACTTTACAGTTTCTTCAGATAGGCTAATAGAGCTATCGCGTTATCCTTTTTCCTCAAATGCGAGTTCAATACTCAGTTAAGCCAGAATAAATCCCATTTTTTCTTCATAAGATTTTTAAATGAAATTAGTCAGTTTATTCCTCATATATTGAATGTCATTAAATATGAACTAAAGTAACTAAGCAAACACTTCCCAATTTTCGACTTTATTTCTTCAAAATGAAAAAATTAACTGTTAATATGTTTACACATTCAAGATTTATTATACATCTATACAAAGCAACTAAAGTTCATTTTCTGAAGTAAATTGTTCACTTAGAAGAGTCACAATCATCTTTTTTATCAGCTAGGAGGAGAAGCTGCTTCATCTCATTGGCTCCTAGTACTGTGACTATCCTTTTTCTTCATAATTATTGATTAATATATAACTTTCCTAACACTTCAAATATTCACCACCATCAACAAAACACTGCAAGTTCCCTATAAACATTCCTCACTTATGTCATCTTCTCTACCAACAACAGTAATGGGAATTTGCATTGAGAAACTGCCTAATCGAAAATGTACAGCAACCCTTACAAAGTTACCATTCACAGGCGTGTTATCGGCTTTTTTATCAGCATGGAGTTTTTTTTTTCCATTTTTTACTAAAACGTGGCTGTTTTAAAAAAATTTACAAAGTTAGGAGAAGTCGTGCCAACTTGACACGATTTCATGTGAAAAGTCATGCCAACTTGACACCCATCACAACCTGATGTCGTGCCAACTTGGCCTGATTCTTGACACACCAACCTAAAGTTGTGTCAACTTGGCACGACTTTGTCCACGTCATATTTCTTTTTCCTTTTTGACTTATTTTTTTTATTTTCAAATAAATAAATATATTATTAATTAAAATTAAGTAGTAAGTTATGTAATATTTAAAATTAATTTGATAAATAATTTTTTAAGGGTGTTAGTTTTAAGCGGAAAAAATTGGGTAATCGTGTATTGATCATGTTTGATGGTAATGTAATATATTAATTTGGTTACACGGGACCAAATTTGTAACTTGACCCCATGATGCGTCGACACCAATCAAAAACACCTAGCACTCAGCGTATCCATAACGAAATGGATGATTAAATTCCAAATAAGCAAAAAACATGTTCATATTGTAGAACTGAAGGTCACAATAGAAGCAATTGTCTGCACAAACAAATTTGATAATAAAATTCAATCTCAACTTTGATTATTAATTTCCTCATTTCTTTGCCTTTGTATTTCCGCCTTCATTTATTTTATTCAACTATCAACCTAAATTAACCAACAAACAATATTCCGCCATAAAAAAATTATTTATCAAATTAATTTCAAATTTTAAATAATTTACTACTCAATTTTGATTTTAATTAAATAATTAATAATATATTTTTTATTTAAAAATAAAAAAATTTAAGTTAAAAAAAGAAAAATTTATGACGTGGACAAAGTCGTGTCAAGTTGGCATGACTTTAGGTTGACGTGGCAGGAATCGTATCAAACTGCTGGCACAACTTTTCAGGTTGAGATAGAAAACTTGTGTCAAGTTGGCACGACTTCTTCACATGAAGTCGTGCCATGTTGGCATGACTTTCCCTAAATTTGTCAATTTTTTAAAACAACCCTATTTTTGTAAAAAGGAGAAAAAAAGACCCCAAGATGGTAAAAAAACCTGTGTTATCACAACCATGGTCACCTCATGTCACAAAGTAGTCTCTTCATGGATCAAATGCCATCTTCAAGCCCCATGCAACCTCCAAAAGAAGATGGTTGGCCTTGATATTGAATGACTTCCAAGTTCAGAACCCTGTTGTCATCTTACAACTTTGCATCAAGCAGTACTACTGCCTCATCTTCCAACTCTAGGTCCCTCTACAAAGCCCTTTGCAATCCCAATATAATCTTCACTATGGGGTGAAGATATCAGGTGATCATGCAAAACGGCTCAAGGAAGACTATGGGCTAAAGGTTGAACATTTTACTGATGTTGTTGCAATGACAGTTGAGGAGTTTGATCACAAGGATTTCAAAAGAGCAAGGTTGAAGAATTTGGTGGAGATTCTCATTGCAGAGGGAATTGGCAAGCCAAGGATCACCTTGTGATGTGAGTTGATTTTATAGTTGTTCATTTTAGAAGATGACACTTTACTTAGGATTGAGATTTTAGCAATAATATGGTGAGAACCCTAAGAAGATTCCCATTGGACATGAACTTAACCAAGTGGTTAAGTAAGTGTGAATGTTCACTTCACAAGAGCAAAGAGAAAAATGACAATTATATGGTGATTGATGATGAAAGGTGGAAATTAATTGAACATGGAAAAAAACATAAAGAATATAACATGGAAGGAGACACAAACAATATGAAATTCCAAATTGATAGTGGAAGCAAATAAGAACATAAACACACAAAGATAAATGGAGTAATGGAAAATGGAAGAAGAGGTGGAGTAGAGAAAGCTTATGGATATGACAAAAGAGGAGAACATGCCACTTGGAGTGTGGATTCCCCAAGATAAGTGTGGAGGGTCGCCACTTGAAGAGCCTCACTCTCACAGGATAAGACCTAAGCTAAGAGCTCACAAATCTGTCACAAATTGTGCAGAGTTTCCTTTCTTCTATAAATTTGAACATGAAAATTTATGGAGTAAGACATCCTATTTATAGGAATGGGTGCTTTGGTGGGCAAGAAGGGCAAGGGTAGGGTGGTAAATGTTTGAGGGGCTACCTTTAGGGTTTGACTAAGTCAAAACCGCACCATAGGCTTGTTCTTCTAGAAACTAGGTCAAATTTCCTTCATAAAGGGCTAGAAACAAGCTAAAATGATAACTACACCCTCTATTATGCTATAGGCACCTATTCCAACTTATTATACTATTTGGACCCCTCAAGAGAGCCCAAATTATTTACAACATATTTGTATCTTATAAGAAGACCAAAATGAATAATAGTTGGTGTGATGGTTTATGCCCAGCTCCGCTGGTGAGGTCCATGTGATCCTTGGTGGGGTCTTGAATTGTTTGCTGAGATGACTGTTCACCATGTGCTTTATCTTTTGCTTCCTTGGTCATCTTCTTAGCTACTTGGATTGTATCACCTTGTGTAACTGGGAACTCAAGGATCTCACTTGTGGGCAAGTGCAATATGCTTGTGTTGACGCATACTACTCCTATAAGCTAGGGAAGTTGTTGATTTTTGACAAGGTGATACAAACCAAAGCAACCAGCTGATGATTAAGGACACATCAAGCATCTCGCAAAAAGGTCATTCATCTCAGTATACAAAGTCGGGCCCCACCAAACCTTGAGAAAACATTAGCAAAAGAAGAAGCTATAAACCAGAATATCAGAAGTTCTTTCTTCTGGTCTTTTCCACAAGAGAAAAGTTATGTAAATAAATTGGGCTCAGTTTAGGGGTCCAAATAGCAAAGATAGGCTAGAATAAGGTGCCTCTAGCATAATAGGGGCTGTGTGTATCATTTTAGCTTGTTCCTAGCCTTTAGGAAGACATTTTGACCTAACTTCTAGAAGGACAAGCCTAGGATGCGAGATTTGTTAGAAAGGATGGCTTTAAACTAGAGGGGGGGGGGTGAATTGTTTAAAGAGGGTTTTCGCAAACTTTTAAGTCAAGAATGAAATTATCTCAAGAAACAAATGATAAAGAATTCAGTTTGCCAAAAACTCAAATAAAAAACAATAGCACCAGAAAAACAATCGGTTGTTTATACCAGTTTGCAAATATCAAAACTGAATTTAAAGAGATTAAGGAGAGAGAGAATGCACACATATGTTTATACTGGTTCACTCTAAACCCAGAGCTACATCCAGTCT
>Ga0123342_1005835_pt1 | contig 17531 bp, 7 predicted proteins | sample Turbeawhitnodule_FD_89960 | JGI IMG/M metagenome (GOLD analysis project Ga0123342, IMG submission 89960) | Root nodule microbial communities of legume samples collected from Mexico - Turtle bean Mexico white nodule | ecosystem: Host-associated > Plants > Roots > Nodule | place: Mexico: Nepantla... | reverse complement strand
TGAGTTCTTGTTCATAGAACCTTGATCCAATTCTATGATAAAGTGTCTATCTCATAACCAACTCAAGATGATTCCTAAGAATGTCAAGAATCATTCTAATTGTGCTAGTGGAATCACATCAATTCATGTAAGCTGACTTTTCTATGTTCAATTTGTAGCAGGCAAAGAGCCTCAATTTAGGCTTGTGAGAACGAAAACCCTAATTTCCTTTATTTGGGAAAGCTTGAGGGTTTGGTGAGAGAAAAACTAGAACCCCAATCCCCTACTGACTTTGCCTATTGTCTTCCACTCAGTTATGAAGAAGTTTTGTGAGTGCGTCAGGTGTATTCAAAACACCTTCTTCAAAGCACCTTGTTTGTACACGTGTCTTGCACACAACCATCCATGAAATAGCCTTATTTGTGTCCCACGTTTCAGGTTTCTTCTTTTAGTAAATAAATGTTTTGAATTTTTTTTCAAAAAACTATGGTGGTGACACGTGTATAAACTTATGCTCAGAGTCCTCTCCATTTGTATTATAGGTAGATTACTTTATTTGTCGTGAATCTCTTTATTTTATTTTAATGTATTGAATCTATCAGGTTGGTCGGCTTCTGATACTGAGTGACGTGGTCCACTTTAATCGATCGGTACAAATAAATGAAAAATTTATTATGCTACCTTATAAACTAAGAATTCATAAGTTAAACACTTGAAATTTAGAGTCAAACTTTTTATGTGAAAAAAATAAAACAATAAATAAAAATATTAAAAAATATATAAATAATCAAATGTATATTAGAAAAATTATTTGAAGCAATAAAATTAATATATGTGTCAATATATTATTTGTATGAAACCTCAAAACAAAATTATAACCAAGTTGTAGTAAATAATATCTAAAATATATGAAAAAACTTTGTAGATGTGCACAAATGAATTGATAATCTAAATTAATGGCTTGAGTTACTATTGTAGATTTTAATTTAATATTGAAATTAATGATATAATAAATTTATTGATGATAATTTTAATTTGTAAATGCGTTTTTGTATTTAGTATCAAGTTTGTTAGTCATAAATAATTTATTATTATATTGGAGTTATTGATTGTTATAATAATTATTAATGACTGAATTAATAATTATTAATGCCTGAAATAATAATTATTAATTATTTTAATTTTGAAATTAATGCTTATATGAAATTATTATTGTAAAATATTAAATTTGATTTGATAAAATTAATTATATAAATAATATCTTAACAAAATGCATAAAAGAAAGAATGAATAATATTAATAACACTATAATAAAATCATTAAACAATGTAAACTAATTTTAGAGGTCAAAATAATTACTTACTATTTGATTAAATTAGAGACAATTTTATAAACTTAAAAAAAACTATTGATATTCAAAAGTAGTTTCTATTATTAATAGAAATTTATAAAATAATTTCTAAATTGATATCTAACTATTAGCTATCAAGATTTTAGTTACTTACTACTTTATATTTTAAATTAGTCTCTATTACTACTTTATATTTTAAATTAGTCTCTATTAGTCTTGTAGAGATTAATTTATAATATGAAATATTAGTAGCTAAATCCTAGGTAGCTAATTTAGATACCAATTTAGAAATCATTTTATAAATTTTTATTAATAATAGAAATCACTTTAAATACGAATATTTTTTTAATATCTAAAATAGTATCTAATTTAGTTAATATAATTATTATTTTTTTCTAAATTTAGTTGTTATTTAATATTTTTTTAAGTATAATAATGATAAATAATGTTAAAAATGTAGACTAAAATGTGAAATGATAAATTAATCCTGAATAAATGAACACTAAAATACGAGTTTAATTTACATTTACATATATGTATTTTATTTATTTAATTATAATAACTAGAGTCCTTTAGATCATGAAACATATAAAATACAAGTTATTGCTGCAAATTTTTGTATAGATAAATAATTCAATATTGATTTATGATTTTTTTTTAAAATATTAAAGATGTAAAACAGTTAAAAGAGGATGTTATTCTAATTTTGTAACTTTTTTGGGTCTCCATAATCATACATTTGTACCATGTTTTATAAAATGTTAGTTCATAATAATGTTCTTTGAATAATATTTTTTTTAATCGAAAATAACTGAAAGTGTTAACATAAACGTTTTGATTATTGAATATTGTTACTCTTTATACCCAACCACCAAATTATTGAGTTTTGTTATTGGTTTGTTGATAGGAGAATATATTGACAAATAGATATATTTATAGGTGGTAAAATGTAAATAAATCACTATAATTATGTAATGTATAGGTTGTTTAGGTCGGGTCATTTAAATGTTAATATAAATTACTATTTGTTTGACATGTATGCAAATGATCTATTCATGTAAAATTTTTATGGATGAATTATAATGGTGTGTGACTAGTTTAAGATTCTTTACAAGTGAATAATGACGTCGCATAAATCAAAAATAATTAATGTCATCACATTAATCAATGTAATTTGGATTGTTGTGCGCATTAAAATGTGAAATTAGGTGACACGGATATTTCATGCATTGAAGTTGATATTTTATGCACGTGGTTCAAAGTAAAGAGACGTGTATTTGTACAAGTACATCAATTATCCAATGACAAAGGTCAAGTGAGTCAATTATCTACATATTACCATATATAAAATATGTCGATTTTATATGCGGATATGAATACAAGGTAAGATAATGACATGCAATGTCATCATGTTCACAATTGAAACAAAACATCACTCATAGTTTTGAATTTGTAACTTTATACATTCCTTAACACAAAAACAACTCAACATGCAAAAAAATTCTACTACATTTATGGTAAGTTTAACATCACTAAAAAAATAAGGTATATAATTATCCTATAATGAAAAATAGGTGGATCATGACACATCCAAATTATATGGCATGAATTAGCAGAATTTTTAGTAAATAGTGTTGCATATTGATTATTAGCTAAAAAAGAATAAAATTACCAAATGGAAGAATTGTATAAATTGTCTTAAAAAACTAAAAAATAATATACCACCTATTTATATACTATAGTAGTTTGTTGATAATGTGAGTATGAAAATAACGTAAAAAAAATAATTAAAAAGACTTTTAAAGAAAGAATAAAGAATTTAAAGGATATGGAAGAAGAAATTAGAAAATTGATTTGTAAATTTAAGAAAATATAATAAAAAAATATTTTAAAAGTTTCTAGAAAACTTTAGAAGTTTATTTTTTTTAAGAATAATTATTCAACTAACAAAATGCATAAACTCACAAAAGCAAATTATTAAAGGAGGAAGAGAATTTACTGTTATTGTACTCCACTTATCTTAGAATCTATTCTTCTAATTTTTTTCATATTTTTTTAAGATCTAAATTATTTCATTTTAAAAATAATTCAAAATAACCAAATTATATATTTATCTTTGGAACTAGTTTTTTATTTATTTTCAACATCTTTATATTTATGCCATACTTGAATAATTTCATTTATCTTATATTTATTTTAAGTTTAATTATATATATATTAATTAATTATTAAAAGTATTTAGGGTCAATCTCCATGTAAAAGTCCTAATACACAAGTAATTTTAAAATTATTGTGGGGGGTAAGATCCCTTAGATGAAAGAAGGAACTCATTTGATTTGTATTTTAAAAATAGTAATTACAAAAAGTTGTGTTATTACTTAAGATTTCCTCAAAAATATTTTGATTAAAAAGATAAAATACATTTTTGTTCAGTTTAAAATATAAATTTTTTTTAAATAAACCCTTATTAAATTATTTATTGTCTCAAGAAATGGAATATTTGAATAAAATTACACATTACACCTATCTGTAACAATATTTTTTATCAATCAAAGACAATTTAGTCCTTCTAAAAATTCATAATTCCTAAAATTAAGAATTCATAGGAATAATTATTCTTGAGAATGAAAAGATTCTCTGGTGCCAAATGAGATGGTTCAGTGGTATCTGAAACTGTATGTTACTTAAACTGTATTTCACTTTTGATTTACTTAAACTGTATGTTAAATAAATAGATATTATGGTTTAAGTATTTTGATTAGTTATTTTTAATATTATTGTGGTTCGCAGTGTGAAAGAAGTATAATATATTTAAATTTAGTGGCATTTTACTGGGAAAGAAAAAGCAGGAGATAGAAAAAAAGTAAAAAGGAAGTGTTAGAAGGGCTAAAGTAAAAAAGTTGATATATAATATTTAATAGTTTAAACCTAAGAATAAAAAAAGAGAGAAGAAAAAGTCTGACAGCTTCTCTGCTAAGTATGCAGGAGAGACATTATCTCTGATGGTTGAGATTAATATAAAATGTAAAATAAAAAATAAGAAATAAAAAGTTAATGTTAAAAAAAATCCAAATAAGCATCCGCTGCTTCGAAAAGGCAGAGGGTCCCACCGTGGCTTATTGGTGAGAGAAGAAGCGTGAGATGCACCGTGCGATAGTTCCAAACATATGAGCCTCAGCACAGTGGAAGACGACACCGTTTGGAAGGCCATTGAAAAAACCAACACAAAGTGGTCGTATATAAAGAAGCAGCAAGGGGATTAGGAGGAGAGACAGAGGAAGGACGGTAAAACAACAAACCAAACCAAACCAAAACCCAAATTCTTTTTTGCACAGACACACACTTCCCGGTTCGTCTGGTCTCGGCCCGGCTCACCGCAGGACGCACCGGAGCGACGACGACGTTCGTGGATGGCTTTTTGGACTTTTCACTCGGCTTGTCTCTGACACAGCCACTCGGGGCGGCGCCTCCTAAATGTCTATGATTGAAACCCCCGCCGTCCACCACCTCAGCGGGGGCCCCACCGATCACCACCGTCACTCCTCCAAACGAAAACTCGACGAAGAAGATGACGGAGATTTCTCGGACTTAGTCTGTGTGAGGATGCGGAAAGAGGAAGCGGTGAATTCGTGGTCTGGCTCCTCCGGCGCCGCCGGAAGCGGCTGTTCCGCGGCCTTGCAGAAGCAGCGATCGCACATCCAGTTCTTTGTGCGAATGATGTCGGCCGGAAACACGATTGTGATGCAGGCCTTCCCCGAAGACAGCGTGAAATCGATTCACGAGCGTATCCAAAGCATGAAGGGAATCCCGGTGTTTGAACAGAGGCTAATTTATCGAGGCAAGCAGCTTCAGTGGGAGCAGACTCTCGCCGAGTGTTCCATTCAAAACGACGCCAATCTTCAACTCGTTGGTCGTATGCGCAGTACTGAACACCCTCAAGCATGGCAAATTATCAACGACATGGTTTCCCTCGTGTATCGACTCTGCTGTGGTGAGGCTGTTCCCGATTCCTTGAAGACTATCAAGGGGTTAATCACCAATTACTTGAGCATGACTCCGAGGATTGACAACGAATCTGCTTCTGGGTATTTTCAGATTTTCATGTCTTCTTCTGCTCCTGACGTGCTTGTTATGCTCTATGTGTCCCCCTATGCAGGTAACAAGGAATGTGCTGATTCTTGTGTTAGGCACTTTTTGAGTGCTTGCCGGAATACCTTGTCTAAGGCATTGCATGGGCAGTGTGCGTGTGTGGTGTTGGAGTTTTGTAAATTGCTTAGGAGAGTGGGATGTAATGACCCTTTGTATCTCTATTGTCGGAGTACCTTTGGGTCCTTGTTGGAAACTGCTGGGGTTTCCTACGCTGGTTCTGATAATGCTAAGGGGTTGGTTTTGATTAAGGACATTTTCCCCTTTGTTTTTGAGCTTGCTAATTGCTTGTTGATGGACTTGGAGTCGAGTATGCAATCCCCCACGGCCGAGGGGCCTTTGTCTAATGATATTGTGGATTTTACTGCCTTCTTATTGCCTTTGAGAACTGGAATCAAGGAGCAACAAGCTGTCAACGGTTCTATGGCTGAAGACAAAAACAATAAGGATCTCTTGCACGCCAAAGAGATTGAATATCTTCACTGTTTGTACATTCAGTTATTGAACAAAATCGACCAGTGCCTTCAAAAAATTGACCAGAGCTTGGTTGGCCAGGAAATGATGGAAGGTGATGATCTTTATACTGCGTGGTCTCATTATCTTTCCATCTTGAAGGAGTTGTATCAAATTTCTAAGCTTTATGATGGTGCTGAAGATAAGCTTTGGAGTGTTTTGAGGCTACATAAAAGTGTTCTGTGTCTGTTGATTGTTCGATATGCAAAGAGAACTGATGAGCATCAGTGGATTCTGGAGCATAGGTGTGTGACCAATTTTGAGTCTAGAAGGCATTTGGCCATGATGATGTTCCCAGAGGTCAAAGAAGACTATGAGGAGTTGCACGAGATGCTTATTGACAGGTCTCAGTTGTTGGCTGAGTCTTTTGAATACATAGCACGTGCTGAGCCTGAATCTCTACATGCTGGCTTATTTATGGAATTCAAAAATGAGGAAGCTACTGGCCCAGGCGTACTAAGGGAGTGGTTTCTTCTGGTATGCCAAGCAATATTCAACCCACAAAATGCTCTTTTTGTGGCGTGCCCAAATGATCGAAGGAGATTTTTCCCTAATCCTGGTAAGTTTCTCCTGTATTCTGAATTGATTCTTTTTATTTTCAATAACTTGGATGGTTATGATTTACAAAATGACCTTTATTAAGATTATAAAATATGTTGAGTCTTAATATGATCTATATTTACATGATGCTCCTTCTGTTAACCTCCGATTACTCATCACTCATTGGTTTTCCTTAAATGAAATGTGCTCCTATATTGTGAAATCCCTGGATGATCTCCATTGTCTTGTAGGTCTACTATGCTTCAATTTATTTGATTGTGCAGGGGACTATACTTAAAAGTGTGAACTTTGGTACATACATTGGACAGGACATGACATGACATAGTTAATGTCTTAAACGAGGACTTTGAGAAAATATATGCAAGCACGAGAGGAACTCAAACTGAAAATTAAATGAGTAGTATAACAAGAGATCTAACTGAGAATACAGATTTGTATATTCTTCTTCCTATGATTATGGGCAGCACAAAATATTATTAAGAGACATCATTTTACAATGCAAAATCTCTTACAAGGAAAACCACAAAACAAGAAGTTGAATTATATCTTTAACAAAAGGTGTATTCCAAACAATTTGCTAAGTTACACTTTTTATATGGTTAATGAACCTCAAATAATAATACGGAGAGGCATTTTTTTCTAATGTCTTATATGGTTGGATATTTTTTTATAATCTAGTGTTGAGTCGACTAATCATGTGTCTTGCCCAATGAAAGGATAACTTCTTAAATTTTTAGAAATATTCACTTATTTTTTGAAATTTCTTTCAAGAAGCAAATATAAATATCAAATATTTATTTGGAATAAGCTAAATTAAACACACCTAGTGAGCAATGTCTAACTCATGTCAGTGTTAGACATAAAACGAGAGGGAGTCCTTGCTTCATACCTCGATGAAAAGGTGATGCCTAACAATACATTCCATGAAGCTCTAATAGAATGCTTCCCTGATATAAAAACTCTTTAAATTTCACTTTGAGGGGATCCAGGGAGGGTAAATGTATGCCTGCAGCCTTTACCCCTAAGGGAATGGAGTGTTTCCAGGATTTGAATCGTGATCTCTGGGTAATGAATCGTAAACCTTCTATGCTAGGATGGATGTTGCTGAAAAACTATTTTACATATGAAAATGAAATTGGATAATATTCATTTTAAACTATTCAACCATTATCTAATGCACCATGGGTCATAGGTATAAGTAAAACTTATCAACCACATCATGAAATTATGAGAAAAGGTGAGCATATTTGGTTTTATGTGAGGACGGTCTATGTAGAAGACATTTATCTTTTACGAAGATTGATGGAATGGTACTAAATCAAATAAAGAAACTTACATGTGGCTTTTATTGGCCTGAGAGTGCCAAAAGTAGTGTTGAGGAAGGAAAGGTGTTTGTGTTATTTTGGCTGTACAAGACATGTATGATGAGGTAATTACTAATGTGAGAACTCCAATAGGCAAGACAGATTTTTCTTTAAGGATAAGGTTATCTCAAGCCTAAAGAGTTTACTTGTTTAATCTAGCTTCGGAAGTGCTTGCCAGGGACACACTAAAGACTTTCCCTAATGATGATATAGTTTTGATAGAGGAATCGAGGAGCAGACGCTGTAAACAATGTGTTTTCAATTAAGCAGGAGTAAGGTGACTTTACGTTTTACTGAGGAACAAGACTTGGAAGTAAAAAGGAGTGAAAGTATCATACTTAATGTTTCTGAGTTTTGGATTACTGAAATGGAGAAAGACATTGGTAGCTAAATTCCAAGGCAAGTTTTATTGTATTGTTATAGACTGACTATACTTTACGGTAGTGAATGTTGAATATTAAATGAACAGCAAGAGAAAAGGGTGGGAATGATAGAAATGAGAATGTTAAGATGGAATGATAGAAATGAGAATGTTAAGATGACGATCGGCCGATTGCCGATCGCACTGCTGTGCCCACCTTGGTGTTCTCCTTTTTTAACACACACGCACCACTGTTCTCTTTCTGTTCTCCTCTTTTTTATTATCACAGTGCTCTTCTCTTTTATTCTTGCTGCCTTTTATAATGGCTTCAACTTATTAGTTATTTTATGTATGAACATTTTATGAATTATGAACTTATTTTCTGTTGTGTTATGTATTAAATATTATTTTTCATATGTTAGTAACTCTTATGAGTCTAGTTACGGTCCTCGAGTTAATATACTCGAGTTACGATCTTTTATCTCCTTTTCCATCTTCTTACGATTTACGAGTTTGACAACATTGGTTGCTTGTTGCTTGGTTTGTGTTCAATTTTTTCTATGTTGCTTTATATCTTGTATTCATTGTAATCATTATAGCATTTATAGATAATGATTTTAGCTTATATTTTTGTGTACTTGTTTGCAGCATCTAAGGTACATCCTCTGCACCTTGAGTACTTCAGCTTTGCTGGTCGAGTTATTGCATTAGCTTTGATGCATAGGGTGCAAGTGGGTATTGTTTTTGATCGTGTGTTTTTCTTGCAATTGGCGGGAAGCTATATTGCTTTAGAGGATATCAGGAACGCAGACCCTTGTCTGCATACTAGCTGCAAGCAAATATTGGATATGGATGCTGATTTCATTGATTCAGATGCATTAGGACTGACATTTGTTAGAGAGGTGGAGGAATTAGGACAGAGGAAAGTGGTTGAGCTCTGCCCTGGGGGGAAAAACGTTGTAGTTGATAGTAAGAACAGGGATAAGTATGTTGAACTTCTTATACAGGATCGCTTTGTAACATCCATATCTGAGCAGGTATCACATTTTGCCAAAGGTTTTGCTGATATTCTTTCAAACTCCAAGCTCCAGCAGTACTTCTTCCAAAGTTTAGACCTTGAAGATCTTGATTGGATGCTGCATGGGAGTGAAGACACCATTTCTGTTGAGGATTGGAAAGCGCATACTGAGTATAATGGTTATAGAGAGACAGATATTCAGATATCTTGGTTTTGGGAGGTATGTGCATGCTGCTATTATTAAATCTCACGAAGTTTGTCTTTATGTTCCATCTCCTGTTTAACCGTTCTCTGCTTCCATTTTATCAACTGAACAAAATGTGTTTTATTGCCTTGGTGCTTCTTGGGAAGCATCACTGTGGTGGTTACTTTGAAGTGTCCATTTTCCCAAGGGAATTGATTTCTGTTCACTGCTGTTGGAATCCACTTTTCAACTAACCTGATCAACAATCATTCTAGCCTGCTAGAGTCCTCAACTTTGTTATTGTAAATTATTCCTTTCCTTAAGCCCTGATAAGCTCAACCTTTGATGCGCCTCATATTATTATCGGAACCCCTCTTCTGTACATTATCTCTAATTTTTGTTGCTGAAGCCTCAAACCATAATTATTATGCCTTATTTACTAGAAGACTGTTATTATTGTAGCCATGTTTTCCTTCTTTGAAACCGAACTGTCAAAGTTGTTTTATGATTGTCAGTTTTGGCCCTTTTTCTGATAGCATCTAGCTTTATACATTTTGAATATGCAGTGGTTATGCTGACTGGTAGTATCATACCAAATATATATTTTTGAATTTTTGGTAGTGCTAGCATATAATTTCATCTTTTGTTTAGTAGTCTGAATATTAATTTCCCGTCTCCATTTAGTTTATCAATGATCTCTTTTTAACTAAAAGATGGGTGGTTATTAATTAGTTCTAGAGTGCTTTTCAAATAACTAAGTATTTTATGATTTGTTGAGAGATGCTCAGTTTTTTTCTGTTGAAAAACACTTTTAACAGATTGTTGGGAGAATGACAGCCGATCAAAGGAAGGTTCTTCTATTCTTTTGGACATCGGTAAAATATTTACCAGTTGAAGGTTTCCGTGGTTTGGCTTCACGGCTCTACATATACAGATCCATTGAACCTGGTGATCGCTTGCCTTCATCTCATACATGTTTTTTCCGGTTGTGTTTCCCGGCTTATTCATCTATGGCTGTCATGAAAGAACGTCTTGAACTCATCACTCAAGAACACATTGGCTGCAGTTTTGGTACTTGGTGAACGAATACACCTGCAATCTGGATAGAAGTGGTTTTGACTGCACATAGAATTATCGTTGTACAGATTATAAGAGTATTCCATCTGTTCTCTAATTGGATACTGTGACAAATTTCACCAGTTCTCTATTTTCCAAAGTAGTCAAGGGTTGCAGTGCTATTGGTCTGTCAAATGTTTATATTGGATAAAGTATAAAATAAAACAGGGTTTAAAGAAGGAATATTGATCTCTCTTATGATCTAGCATTGCTATTGTAGTAAATAGCTTATTTTGTCAAGCCATGGACATGGGATAGTGGTGCTCAGGATGGATCGGGTTACGGCCTAACGGCTTGCTGCTTGCTCCCCTCCCCCAGTAGAAACAACAAACTTTAAGTTATCAGTCTTCATCTATAAATTATATTCAACTATAACGACTAATTTTTTTGCTCATTATTATTTTGTTATCAACTTTATGCAATTGTTTAGCTATAATAGATAGTGACTGCTTTCTCAGTACTTTTGGTTTCATTCATTCCAATTCCTCAAGATAGATAGATATATTTTTAGTTGCTGCATAATTTTGTTGTCACGTATCATACTGCCGATCAGGGAGAACTGTTTATTTTATATTTTATTTTGAAATCTATACAATTATAACTTATTTTAATTTAGCATTGTAGAAAGAAATGTTTTTTTTATAATATTGTATTTTTTGGGCTTTAATTTTTGTTTTTGAAAACAGTTTTTAATAAATATCTATTACATTATTATTTTGAGATCGAGTACGAAAATTGTAAAACGACCGCGTTTGGATCCAGTAGGGTGCAAGATAATTAGAATGAAGGCGGTGAGAAATTTAGACTAGTAATCCATGGGATTAACATATTGTGATATTGAGTTAATTGTTGCAGGAAGCCCCTTTGACACGAGGAATCACAATTTGAGAAGTTTTTTTTTCAGATAACGGTGGATGATTTTTGCTTCCGTTTTGTACGTCATTGTGATTGTGATTTCTTGGGTGGTGTACCCAAGTCTATATCTTCTGACGTTGATATAATGTCAACTTTGGTTAATTATATGGGGGTATTTCTTTATGCACCCCAAACAAATTTCTCCTTGCATCCCATTATTTTCAGAAATGATTGTTTTAGTCTTTTTAAAATTGATTTTCAGATTATTCTTTCAAGAATGTTTTTGAAACATGTTTTTTTAGAATTCATGAAATATATTTCTGAAAAACATTATTCAGAACAATTTTTGGAATAAATTTTTCAAAAAACATATTATATATGTTGTGATAAGTTGAAAGTCCGATTATGTCTCTATTTTTTTTTTAATTTTTAATTAAAGTTTTCAGTTGGATTAACAACTTCAGTTAAATAAAATTGAACACAGAATAACTTCAGTTAAATAAAATTGAACACTGAATTGATAACTTCAGTTAAATAAAATTGAACACTGAATTGATAACTTTAGTATATTTATCTTAATTAAAGTTATCAATTCGATTCACAAATTCAGTTGTTTTTTTTATCTTAATTAAAGTTGATTGACAAATTCAGTTGTTTTTTTTAAATAATTAATATTTTTTTAAATTAAAAAATGTATATGACAATAATTTTTTTTTAAATTACATGAAGTGAATAAAAATATTGTGAAAATTTATATTTTATAGATAAATAATATTAAAAAAATTAAAATTAAATTTTGTTTCCACAAAAAATAAAGTTATCTAAAATTAAGTTGGATTAAAAATAGGTTGTGTAATAAATGTAAAATATTTAGTACTTTTTAAATATTGTTAAAATTAAAATACTTTTGTTGTTTTTAAAAAATTGAAATTATGTTCGTGAAATAGCGTTTATAGTTGATATAATTATAAATAAAAGGGATGACATATAAACAATATTTAGAAAATGATAAATAAGTACAATTTATATATTATTAGAAAATAAAAATGTATGAAAAGTTGTCATCTATGAGAAGTTGTGTCACATGTGGTCTTTTTCGTTGTTTTCATGGTCGTCCTTGGGGCTATTATTCGGATAGAAGGGTATGAGGGGGCAGAGGTGAAATGTCATTATTAGTGCCTTCGACTTCATTGTCATCACTCTGATTTTTGGACACCTGTGAAGGCATTGTTGGTCGATAATACTGCATGAATGACATTGGATTGTAGGCAAATGAGGGTTAATGGTAGAGGTTGCAAAGGGATTTGATGGACCAACAAAAAATTGTTGTTGATATGGAAATGTTGAGTAGTTGAAAGGTGGTTGATGGAATGACATGTGAAGTTGATCTCTATATCCGAACAATTAGGTTGGTTGAACACCTGGCGAACGAAAAGATTGTTGTTGAAACGATTCAACTTGAGAAAAAGATCCGATATGATGTTGATAGTGAGGTTGTGTAGTCTCCTGTGGCATATCATATTGTTTTGAAAATATGTTAATTTTGGATGAGTGAATGAAGAATAATAAATAATTTTGTAATTGAATTTACATCGTCATTGAACGATGACTATATAGGCGAGATGTAGCAGATAATATGGTTGATGTACCATTGCATGTATGTTAACTTGTCATGCAAATGGTCATTTCCGTTAAATTGATTTTCGTGAACTAGACGATTATGACGGTCATTCCACATATCTATCCATGCGACATGATATTATGACTCGTATCGATCGGTTCATCCTCTCATATCTTCTCTATGAAACTACCTACACTATTGACAACTTTAACTAAAAACTGCTCATTTTTTTAATTTTTTTTGCATTTGCCCATTTACCTAAATCTCAAAATAAAGTGCTTCATTTTCATAAAATTTCCCCAAAGCACACTTGACCTTCTAGCTCTGGGTAACTTCCTTCTTCACAATTTCACATTCTGACAAATTATAAAACTAAAATTAATAATACAACACTCATACCAATTTTCATTAGCCAAAATTGTTTACTGGTACATTAATTATTTTTAGTGAAAAATGAATAAAAAAAAGGCAGAGAAAAAGTCTTGCCAGTTAGGCCCCGTTCCTTTCTGGTTCTTTGTCGTTTTGTTTCTGTCCAAAGCTGATATGTGTTCATTATTCCCTCATGCATCCGGGCTTTCTTACACAACTGGATAATTTTGATCACAATAGGTAAATTTAAAAAATTACACAAGAGTAAGTTTGTAAAACTAACTTCAAAATGAAGGAGTGGTTTCACTTCAGTCAATTTTTTTTTTTTTTTGTATGAAGTCATGAAAAATTTGTGATTTTTATTTTTAGTTTTTGTTAAAGTTGTGCTTTCAAGCACGTTTTTTTAATTTTTTTTATCTTTTTAAATTGCGTATTTTTTTAGTAAATTATCCCTACACCACTATATATTTTTTTTAATTTCATCAATACCCTTATGAGTACGGTGGAGAGTGTTATATCTACTTTTTTATTTTCAAATTGTTTTTTCCTTTTTCTTAGAACTTCTAAAGGAACAAAACAAAACTGCTTATCTTTTTGAAAAAATGTGTTTCAAAATTATGTGATGATATTGTTGGTTCAAAATTAGGATAACACCCGATCTCATCTTCCAAAATCATCCATTAACATATCCTTATTTATGTGGAGATAAAAGTTCAATGCTCCTTCCTACCCCATTGTAAATAGGACAAAAATCTACTCTCCCCATATTTCTTCTTCGTGTAATCTTATATTATTTATGAACTAAATTTTGGATCAAATAATACATATGTTCCAATTATGATGATGTTATTTATTTTCAAGATATCACATAATGTTAATAATCTCTTTCGCAATAAGTTGATAATGTAACTGAAATCATTGTTGATCTGACCACTCACAAATGCACGCTCTCTTTATAATTTACTTGGTTTTACTTCACTTGCATCCATTTCTGTCCATTTTTGTGGATATTATTGGAAATTAGATCATTACAAGGTGACAAAATTAAGCTATCACTATAAGAAAATCATTAAATAAAAACTAATTTTAGAAACCAAAATAATTAGTTACTATTTGATTAAATTAAAGAACATTTTATAAACTAAAAAAAACTATTGGTATCTAAAGTAGTTTCTATTATTAATCAAAATTTATAAAATTGTTTCTAAATTGATATCTAACCATTAGCTACCAAGGTTTTAACTACTTACTACTTTATATTCTAAATTACTCTCTATTAGTCTTTTAGAGACTAATTTAGAATCTAAAATATTAGTCTCTAGAACTTAGGTAGCTAATTTAGATACAAATTTAGAAATCATCTTATAAATTTTTATTAATAATAGAAACTACTTTAGTTATGAATAATTTTTTTGTCTCTAAATTAATACCTAATTTAGTTAATATAGCGACTAATTATTTTTTGTCTTTAAATTTAGTTACTATTTAATGATTATTTTCTTGTAGTGTATACTCACAAAACAAAATTCCATGTTTAAATTCATATTAAACAATCCATAAAAAAATTCCGATGTGCAAAAATGGAGTACAAAACTAAAAAAAAAAATATCTTCACACTGGGAAACATCGAATACAACTAATTATTTTATCAATTCTCTCATTCAGGCTCAAATGATAGAATTGTTCTCTCAAACGTTATAGCTAGAAAAGAAAATGGAAGTGTTGCGACTAGAAGGGAGATATATGAGTACAAGTGTAACTGAGATTATTTAAAAATGTAAGGTTGATTTTGCTTCATTTGAAATTATTGGGCAAGGAAAAATACGAATATTGATAGAATATATATATATATATATATATATATATATATATCATTTTTTTTAATTCATGTTGAAGTTATGTTCATTAACAACACGTTTTTCATTTTTTAAAATTGTACTTGTTATTACGAATTTTAATTATTTTTATTTAACTTTTTATAAATTTTGATAATATAATTATTTATATTCTAATTGAATATATTTTGAATAATTTAAAATATTAATGTAATCAAATAAATTTAAATTAATTTTTTAAAATAGTTAAATATTTAGTTAACTAATAAAATTACTTATATTAATTAAATTTAATTTCAAAAAATTTAAAAATATCACAAAAATATATGTTAATATTGAAATAAACTAAATGAAAGAACGTATAATTTAATGACATTGTTTTAAATTTTCTAAAATTACATTCAATTAATATTAATAACTTCATTAATTAATTAAATAACTAAATATTTAATTACTTTTAGAAAAATTATTTCAAATATATTTAATTATATTAATATTTTAAATTATCTAAGAGACATTCAATTAGTATGCTAGCAAACAAGATTTCACAAAAAGTACACAATTTAAAATAACAAGAAATTAAATAAATGAATTTGATAGCACGACTTTAATAAAAATAAAATAAAAAATTATAAATCATGCGTGCACGACTTTATAAGAGACATAAAAAAAAATTACAATATAAACTGAAATAGTAGAAATCACGATTTATCAATTGTTTAATTACTTTAAAATTGATCCATTTATACCACTTATGTAAAAAGGCCTCTTATTACCTTATCCCATTGAAATTGCTAACCATATACGTACAACACCTTACTTGTGCTTGAAATAAAAGACTAAATTATGTTAAAAGTGTTCTTAATATATTTCAACTATGGAAACAAGATTACTGATATATTTTTAGGTACCAACAAATATTAGTAATATTTATTTTTCTATTTGTGTTCCGGTAATATAATGCAAATATATTAAAATAAATAAATAAATATAATGAAGCTGACACATTAGTTATTTATCAAAATCATTTATACAACATCCTTTTCTAGCCATTTGATCCAAAGCATGTCAGATGATGGAGATTTAACCATCTAATTGGTATTTTGCAGGTCCCATGTCTTTTGATTATAAGAAAATCCATGCCTAATGATACTACTTACAAAATTAGGTAGACTAAAATTAGAAAGGCAACAAGAATGATTTATTTTAGTAACGTTTCATATCAAATAATTTTTTTCTTATCTAAAAAACTTAGATTTTAAAAAAATAATTAATAAATGTTTAACATGAGATGAAAAATTATATATTTGAAAACCGTGATTTCTACAAATTATGAATTTTATAAATTAAGATTATTCATCCTGTTTTTATACTCAGTGAATATAAACTTTTTTTTTCTTCGTCCATTAATCTTTTGTCTCATTCTTTTACTGTTTTAAATATTAATTAATTACATTTAAAAAAAATCACAACAGCAAGATACTCATATTTGTTTTTCCAATATCAAATATAAAAAAAATTATAATTATATAAATATAAAAAAAGATATCAAAAATATGTTATGAAACAAAGTATTAAAGAAAAATAATTAATATAAATTATTTTATTATCTAATAAATTAAAAATATTTTAGTAATTTAAAATAGAAACGAGGATAAAGATGTATATTAGAATGAATATGAAAACAAAAATAGAGACAAATTTTACATCGTTCTTATATTTCAATTAAAAAATTAAATATTATTCATAATTGTATTAAAAAAAACAAAATTTTTTCATCAAAATATGAATAGGTTCCAACAATACCCATAAAAATGAGTTTCATACTTCACATATTATTTGCATCCCAATTATTTATTATAAACTTAGCCATAAATTACCTTTTGAAAAATATTGTTATAATAATATTATTTTTTAAAAATTAAATTAAACATGGGAAATATATATATATATATATATATATATATATATATATATATATATATATATATGTGTGTGTGTGTGTTCTAGTCGGTTGATCTGGGTCGTCTTTATGCGTGGCTTGTCCTAACGAGCTAGGGCACCTTCGTTCTGCCTCGTCTATGAGTACCTGAAAAAGAAGAACAAAGGGGCGCCCTCACGACCGTTTGCACTCCGACGATCAAGTCAGCTAGCGAGAAACACCAAAGTGACTGAAAACTGTATGATAAACTCAATGACTGAAACTGTGTGGCTAAATTGTGTTGCCCTAATTGCCTTGTGCTCACTGTGGGGTGCTG
>Ga0123342_1005834_pt1 | contig 17532 bp, 11 predicted proteins | sample Turbeawhitnodule_FD_89960 | JGI IMG/M metagenome (GOLD analysis project Ga0123342, IMG submission 89960) | Root nodule microbial communities of legume samples collected from Mexico - Turtle bean Mexico white nodule | ecosystem: Host-associated > Plants > Roots > Nodule | place: Mexico: Nepantla... | reverse complement strand
TTTGGCTTGGTTACTTGTGTTTTGGTGAGTTCTTGAATGATTAAGAACATTGATCCAATTCTTAAAAAGTGCCTAATCATATTCCAACTCTTATTGAATCCATAACATGTTCATATCATATCCATATCATGTTATTGGAATCATATTACTTGGTCTTCCCAATAAGTCCCTCTCGTGTAAGTTCACCAAGGCGAAGAATAGTATGGTTCGCAAAAGTAAATGAACATCTTTCCTTGAAGTGATACACAGAGAGCAGAGGTTGCCTTGTCTTCCCAATAAGCCCCTCTCGTGTAAGTTCACCAAGGTGAAGAATAGTATGGTTCGCCAAAGTAAATGAAACTTTTTCCTTGAAGTGATACACGGAGAGCAGAGGTAGTTTGATCTTCCCCATAAGCCCCTCTCATGTAAGATCACCAAGGCGAAGAATAGTATGGTTCAAACGCCAAAGACTCGCTCCTTGACTTTTATTGCAAGGTTGAGATCAGCTATTCAGATTTGTCCCTTGTCTTTATACAACAAGGATGAAGTCGCCAAAGAGGTAGTTTCACTCGGGTTAGAAACACCAAGGGGGGGAGACATACGTTCCCTCTTGCGTATTAACTCTAGGGTCGAACAACATACGTGATAAACGTGCTACCTAAAGGGCGAACCTAAGTCAGAGTCGTTGTATGTAGAGCAAAGCGAGTAAGGCAACAGTTAAACATAAGATAAATACTTATAAAGGTATACATGCAAAAAGAGCTTGTTTGTCAACAAAGACAGAGTTACAAAATGAAGTCATTCTCGTGGCACGATTTGCCCATCAACAACGCACTTAGACTCACCAAAAGGGGTAAGATCCACCTCAGGATGCGCACAGGCAAACTGAGCAATGGCATCTTGAAACCCCTTACCATAAGCGTCAGCGGCATCGTTTGTGAGCTCTTCCTTTGTCTTTTTAAAGGACTCAATCGTCTCAGCCAAGGACTCAATTTTCTCAACCAATTCACCATCAACCTGCCCCAGAAGGACCTCACGCTGGATGGCCCTCTCCTCCAACTTAGTCATTTTGCCCTTTAGTTCCGCCACCAGCTCTTCATGCTCGACCGCATGGGTGCGAAGAGGCAAGATTTTCGCTTCTAGTTCAACCGCCTCTTGGCCCTTGTCATGAAGGGCCTTATTGACATCCTTCTCAGATTGGCGAAGGCTTGCCAGCTCCAAGTACATGGTGGTCTCACGATTGGTGAAGGTCTTGGTCCTGGTGGACAATTCCTCCTCGAGCTTTGCCACCCTAACCTTGAGGTCGTCGGCCTCTTGGGTCCTGTTAAGCGCAAGGTTGGAGGCAATTAAAAAGTCCCCAAGGCCATCGACCACACGGTCCTGAAGGAGATTGCCGCTTAAGCCCTCCACCACCTCCTTGTCTTGGAAGCGACTGAATATTCGTTTGAGCAGCACGGGAAGTGGTGAGGTGGAGGGCATCTCTTGGCCCTCGGGGGCACTCTCTCATCCACCCTTGTGAACAACAAGGGGGAGTGGAGAGGAGGCACTTGGAGGATGGTCCATAAAGGTCGGGGGCCCACCCGATGCAGAATTCGAGGGTGCCACGGCCCCACCAACTCTTGACCTTTTAAAGACAAGGTCGGTGCATGTCTCCTCGTCGTCAGTTTCGATAACCACCACCCCTTCTGGCCTATCAACGGGCAGGAGTAGCTGAGGTCGAGGGGGCAATGGGCGTTGGCGTTCCCTCCTTGGCAGCCGCCGCCTTTCGTTTGGCCAGCAGGTCGGCCAACTTCTTCTTCTTATCGTTATTAAAGCCCATATCTGCACACAAGACAACAAGTTAAAGCAGCAACAATGCAAGTATGCGAGCAAAAATGAATTAAGACAAGAAGCATAGAACGAGGAAGTACCGATATATATCTTAAGGTTCTTTGGGCTAAACTCACACTTGAGTAGCTCCAAAGTGCTGAAAGGGGCAGAGAGTCCAGAAAGGAGCTCGCATACCCCTCGCTCTTTAGGGGAAAGGTCCTCAAGACTTTGCAGCTTCTGAAGAATGGGCTTCTCTGTCCAGTACAAGGGAAACCCATCAAGAAGGGCAGGGTCCCTCCGATTGCTCCTGAATTTGAAGAAGTTCTTCTTGAACCCCTTATATGATTGCAGGAAGAGCGTTAAGAGCACCCTCCCAGCCACCCCGTTGAAGCTAACCTACAGTTTCTTCCCAGGGTCTTTGACTTAGAAGAAGAAAAGGAAGGTGTCCACAGATGGCGTAAGGCCAAGGCTGTAGCAAAGTATGGCGAAAGCCCTTCCGAATGCCCAACTGTTGGGATGTAGTTGGGCAGGAGCTACATTCACCTCTGTTATAAGGGTGTGTTCGAATGGAGTAAGAGTTAATCGAAGCCCCAGCCTTCAGAAAATGGTGGAATAGATGAAGCAAAAGGTGCCCTCCGTATCAGACGCTTCATCTGAACACACTGGTTCACCCTCACGACAAGCCACAACCTGCACGAACTTATCATGGTCCTTGCCGAAGACGCGTGAAGGGTGGCATGTTTGTTTCTTCCCATAAGTCGCTATGCTCTCGAGAGTCGTAAAAGTGGACGTTTCCTCTAAAAGGTCCACCGGTGCCAGCGATATAGGGACTTATAGAATGAGGCAGGAGGAGGAGGGACTGGCAAAGAAAATGGAACAGAGGATGACGTTGAAGTCGAGTTAGAATCCAAGGGAGAAGCTGGTTCAGGAACTCGTTTTGGCTCATTTAGTCATATTGGATAAGAAAGCTAAAACGGAAAAGAAAAAGAGAAACTTTAGAGGTGGAAAGCGGCTTAACTCGACAGAACCAGAGAAACCCAAAAAATAGAGACTCGAAGCATGAACAGTAGAATTGAATGTGCAGACAAATGCAGAAATCATAAGCAGTCCCAGACAGTTATGAGCATATTACAAGTAGCGAAATCGTAAATGGCAAAGTGATCGAGAAATAAAAATCAAACCTTTCGAGTGATGAGGTTCGAGGGTTCAAGTTTTGGAAGAAGGAGAAGAGAGCATTTCCCCGCAAATGCCAAGTGAAGATTCGCGTAAGTAAAAGTGATGAAACAGTGGTGAGAGCGTAAAGGTTAAAATGTTTAAACAGTACACGAAGAAGTTCGAGCACCAATAGGTCTCAGTCGTAAATCCCGACACGTGTACGTTGATTGGCGACGAATGACGTCACTTCGGTGTACTGTTCACGCCTGTTACCCAGTGCCACGCAGGTCGCGCTGCGCAATCACTTAGTCTCTTCACTGAAACAAGTTACAGCTCGAGACTGGGGGGCTTTTGTCCCGACCAACCCTCGGTGATCTTCCCAGAAACTGACCTCAGACATCGCGCACCATCGCTTGGTAATGGAATGGGGCAACGTGAGGTGGGCCCCAAACTCACCTACCAGAGAATTGGTTAGTCTTTGACATTTTTATCCTAAACCCCAATGTTGGAGATTGATATCAAACCTCACCAGTAGAGGGAGAAGATCGGACATCGGTCGTCAAGACAATGTAGAGGGCCACGTAAGGTGGGCCCTAGAGTTTTGCTAAGATAACAATTAAAGACAAGAGATATGTGGGAAGCCTAAGTCACGAGGTATCCATGCATGTGGTGTGTATGATGCAAGAAGGCGCAACACGTGAGGATAATCCTGGGAGGCATTAAAACCCATTAGGGTTAGGGTTCCCAGGGAAATTGCATGCAAGGCACGTGCACGCTTAGGGCTCCCACGAAGCAAATGGCGCTAGAGAATAGGTGCACAAGTTGGTACCCAAGCGACCACTCTGATTATACATTGCACTCCAGTTAAGGAAGGTTCCATGTGCCAGATACGCTAAGATTACCTAAATAGCGGCGCAGGGACATTTTCCAAGGAACCCTAGATAAGGGTAACAACACAAAGGTAACCCCTGGTTTCAACCTATATAAAGGGTGCTAAGAACCCTAGTAAGGTACGCAGTTTCTAAGACTGAAGCTAATATACACACTTGGTGTTTCCTTGCCCTAATACTGACTTGAGCGTCGGATTGCAAACGGCCGCTAGGGCGCCGCTTTGTCTTTGCAGGTGAGAGGCTTCTTGATCAAGAAGCCACGTTTTCCAGGCAAGATTGAAGGGTCGTAGTAATTGTTAGGGTCAACCAGCAGAGCAAGTCAACCGGCGGGAACAATATTATATATTCTCCACCAGACAGCCAAAGTCCTACAAATTGAGCCAGTTAAATTCGGGGCGCGATCTACCCATCAACGACCCGTTTCGACATGACGAAGGGTGAGATGTCCATATTCTTTGATATTATGAATTTCTAACTATACTTCCTTTATTTGAGAAAAGGAGGATCCAAACTTACATTATTTTTCATTGTGATTATTATAAACAAAAGAACATATAATTAATATTGTAGAGTATAGTTGTTAATTCGTGAATTTTGAAAGATGGTTGGTATTGTTATCTTACATGCTAAAACTATAAAACACTCAATTTGACAAAGCTTCAAATGGAATAATAAATGTGATGGAATATGAAGATTTGAATAAAGAGGGATGTTCCAATGTTGAGAGATTGAGAAAAAGTAATGTTATAGAAGAACCAACATGTAATAATGATATTGAAGATCTAGGTAACAAAAACCCTTGTAGGCCTAGGTCTCTGTGTTGATATCATTTTTCAATAGTTAATGAACCTCGATAGCTAAATGTAATTGGTGTAGTAAGGATTATGCTACCAATTCTCAAAAAAAAATTGTACAAATAATATTATAAACCATTTGTTGTATAAATGTAAAAGGTTTCCTAAGGAAAAACTTGATCATTCTTAATAAACCCTTATTTTTCAAAAAATGAAAAAAATATGGGAAAGAAAGTAGTATTACTCTATCTAGTCATTTTGATTTGATGCATGTAGACAAGCTCTAGCTAGGATGATAATTATGCATGAGCTACCATTTAAGTTTTTTAAGGGAAAGGAATTTTGTTATTTTATAAGTATCTTACAACCTAAATTCTCAATTATGGGAATGATTTCAATTGCTAGGGATTGTTGGAGTATTTACCTTAACAAAAACCATTTTTTGAAACATATGTTCTCTCATTCAAATTAAGGTGTAAGTCTCACAACTAATTGTTGGACTTTGGTGCAAAATATAAATCATCTTTGTTTTAGTGAATATTTCATTGGTGAAATTTGTCTAAGAATAACAAGGTAGAAAAATTGATGAGTGCTTGAAAGGTAAGTTAATAGGTAGAGTTTTCACCATCACAGTTGGCAATGTTAGCTAAAATGATGTTATAATATCTTATTTGAAAATTTGAATGGAGGATTGGAACACCACATCCCTTAAAAAGAGAACACATGCATATTAGGTGTTGTACACATATTTTAAATCTTATAGTGAATGATGGGTTGAAGGAACATCATTCAAATTATATAAATTAGGAATGCAGATAGTTAGATAAATCTATTGTGTAGTTGAATGTTTCCACTAGGTGAAACTCAACCTACATAATGCTTGAAAGTGCATTAAAAATTTAAAATGCGTTTAAAATGTTGGGTGAGAAGTGTGTTGAATAAGTCATGTTGTATGGTGGTGTTCCAAGTAATGAAGATTGAAAGAAAACAAGATATTGTGTTGAATTTTTGAAAATATTTTTTTAAATCACTTAAAAGGTACAAGGGACCAATTTTGTAACTTCTTCTCAATATTTCAATGAGCATTCAAAAAATGGATAGGTAGTCCTCATAAATTCCTTCGAGACATGGCTGAAAAAAATGAAAGTTAAGTATGATAAATATTAGGGAACATTAAATGTATAAATATATTTTGATTTTTGTTGTTGTGGTACTTGATTCTCGAAGTAAATTTTAGTTTGTGTAGTGGGGTTTAGGCAAATTTTATGAGAAGGATGATATTGAATTTTTATGTGAAAAGATAAATGAGGAATCATATAAGTTGTTTAATGTGTATAACATTTATGTGTGTCTTGGAAAATATGTTGAAAATTATTCACATTCTTATGATATGGAAATTGAGGAACTTGAACCACCATATTATCATTTGTTATGGAATTTGAGATAGATATAAATTTAAACATGAATCTGAATAAAAATGAAGTAGATTTGTATCTTATGGAGAATTTGGAGAAAAAAATGTGATAATTATTTTGATATCTTGATGAAGTGGAAAGTGAACTCTAACAAATATCCTATTGTTTTTCAAATTGTTGCTATAAAGTGCTTAATTAGTTATTAATACTTTTTGTCAATAAAAAAAAGGTAAAGTGCTTACTTGTCATGGAAGTTCTCTTTCCTCAAAGTTCTTTGGAGCATTGATTGTACATAGAATTGGTATAGATCCTCCCCTTAGTCTAATATTGAGTTTGATTAGTTATGTAACTTCAAATTAATTTTTTATATGACATGATAATTTTTATAAGATATGTTTTTTAAAAAAATACAAGAAAATGTTGCAATTAAAATTTAAGTGATGATGTTTTATTTTCTACCAGTTGAAACTATAGATATATTTGACAATTGATCCAGTGTGCTTGATTAGATTTGTTATATTATTTTATATTGTTTAATTTTGATTTTAAATCTTAATTTATATTTGTTGGTGAATATATGATTTAACGTTTTAATTATTTTAAATATTTAGTCTTATGTTTTTATTAGTTTATTATTTAATATTTATTAGATTTTGAGTAACATATTTTTTATTTTATTTTTATTTTAAACATAAAAAATAGAGAGTAAATATTTAATAAATGAAAAAAAAATCTAATTAAAAATTAAGCTACAAAAATCAACTTAAACCAAACAGCAAAAAAATATTCCATTTGGTTAAAAAAAAATCGTTTGATATCAAATCACATATATATTTTCTATATTTAATTCAAATATATTTTAAATAAAAGAAATCGAACCAAAGTGCATAACAAACACCCATAATTATTATTCTTTTTTGAAAATTTTGTATATCAATCATTTAAGATAATTTCTTTCCTACGCACGTTTAAATCTTTCTGCACCTAGTTTAATGCTTTTGTGTAATTTTTTTTTTCGGCAATGTTTTTGTGTAATAGGTTTCTACATTAGATAATATCTCCTTGTGTATGTTCAAGAGATTTAATACATGTATTATAAAATTACATGTTTCAGATATTAAATATGGTTATAATATAAATTATTAATATAGTAAAAACAATTTCTTTCTAAGTTGGGATGAGTATTATTGAGTGTAGTTATAATGACAACAACACAAATAATAGAATGACAGTATAATATATCCAATAGTTATAGTATTAATAATATCTTTTTACAATAATGAAAAATAGTAGTGTTTTTGCCGGTTGACTTGGTCGCCGGTTGACTCTGGTGACTGGTTCAAGCTCCGGCGGTTTCCTCTGGAATCTGCACTTCTCTTGGTTTTTGAATGCTTTTACCTGTAGAGATAGAGGGCGCCCTTACGGCCGTTTGCACTCTGACGCTCAAGTCAGTAAGTGCTTACAAAAGCAACAATAACTCTCAGTGTAGTGTGTAAAAACAGCGTACCTTCACCTAGGGTTTCAACCCATTTTTATAATCGCACATGGAGCAATTGCACTTGAGATAAACAAATATTAACTGAAAATAAGCACATTATCCTATATCTAACAGAAAACCACCTGCCACATGCACCAATGACCTTTAGGTGTTAAACTGCAAGCCACATTCTGTTATACATACACCTCCTTATCTTTTTAGGGTTAACAACATCTATCAAAAAAGTATTTTACGTGCAGCAAACAGATAAAATATTTCTTTATATTTTATCTTATATCTTTATAAAATATCTCTTTATATTTTATCTTTAAGCACATACAACTTGAATTTAAATCATAGCACATCATTAGAAAATTAGGCCCATTAACCAAACAGGGCCAACACCGCTACCTTGACTCTAGGTTCGTGGTCGAGCTGAGTTCTACCCTACCCGAGAACTGAGTAGTAGTTGGTCCAAGACCGAGGACTGAGCTCCTGCCCAGTACAAGTAAATATTATTATTTATACCGATATATAAAGAAATTCTCATTATAACTGTCATTGATATTTATATAAATTTATTCATATTTTATTTTTATTATTATTTTATTTTATTATTTTATTTTAATTATTTTGATATTTACAGTTATTAAAACAATTGGCACAACAATTTTGAATATTCTTCTTTGTCTTTGTCATATGTAATATGTAATATTTTCTTCAAATTCCCGTTCCCCACCTCTTCATCAACCTCCACATTTTCTCTTTAACTTCTCATTTTAATGTTCTTGAGAGAAATTGTTTTTGAAGAATAAAAAAAAGGCTAAAGAAAGTGAAGCATCCTTCTTTCTCTTCGTAGGAATGTTTTCTTTCAAACGCAAAAATGATTCTTCTACAAATGCTCAACCAATACTTGGAGAGAGACAAAAACTCAAGCCTTGATGAAGATTAACATCTCCTTCCACATGTCCCACAGTTTCACCACGTCATCTGTGCTACCACTCACAATAAACAACCTATTCGTAGGAAGCGCCACCACGTTCACGTAACCATCGTGGCCAGACGTTGCAAAAACGCTTCAGCAACGTGCCACCATCACCAACCTCAGAGATGACAAAGTCATTGGAGAGCGTGACAGAGAGGAAATGATAGGTGTGCCCGACCAAACAGTGCATGTTGATGTCGTTGGTCATGGAGAGGGAAAGGGGGTTTCGTTGACTGATTTTAATGCGATAAATATGGTGCATTCTACTAGAAATGTGAGTTCTGAGAAATAACACAAAAAGTCAAAACGTGTTATTGGTAGAGCTAATCAATTATGTGATTTCGCAATGTAGAGGGTCGAATTTGCAACAATGGCAGAATTGTCACAAACCTAATTAAGGATTTTGTGAAGAAGGAAATGAAAAAAAAATAACTAATTGACCAGTGAGGCTTCTAATGAATCATGTTGATTTTGAATTCCCATTGTTTAATCATTCATGCTTCTTATTTATTTATTTTTCTTTTTTTGATTTCTGTAAAGAGAAAGAATTAAAAATGTATTTTAATTCAAGAGCAAGTAGACTGTTGTAATTTCACTTAGATAATTATAGTAATCTGGATCAAATACTCCTTTTTGGTGGTTTTTTCTACTTTTGGAATTTATTGTTGCTTCTCTCTCCCTCTCTTTGGGCACTGTCCCAAGACTCTGGCTCTTAAATTAAGAATTTTTTATTATTTATTTGTTATTACTGTAAAAGTCTCTACTTTGCCATATGACTCTCAAACATTATTTCATAATTCAGATTTATGGAGTTTTTGCTCTGTCTCTATGTAACTGTATATAATTTTGATAACGTAAAATAGAGAATTAGTTAAGGTTGGCCACGCTGAATTGAAAATTTTCTTGGGACTATGCTTACTTCCTTTCAACATAATTCATGCTAACGAAATATTGAGTGAGTTTTATTAATTACAGTGAAACAACTTTTGATTGGTAAGTTTTGAAGGATTAATGTTTAGTGATATCCATGTTAAGTATTATGTTATTTATCCTTAAACAGTTGGAGATCGTACCTTATTGGTCAAAGACTAAAATAATAGTCACGTTCTTCGTATAATTATAACTCATGTAACATGGTGTTTTTGAAGTGCCTATAATATCAATTATTAACCTGCATATTTTGTGAGTAATTGATACATGAGAAATTGAGAACACTGTGCTTCAGATACGATTACTCAAGTTTGATGGACAAGGTCATGCATTTACTTTATTATAATTGTACCTTGATTTAAGGTTTGTCATTTTATGACCTATTTGTTTTTGTCATTTGCAATGAAAAATGACTAGTTTCCCATTGTAAGGTTGTGACGCAATTAGGTTTATATGTATTTGCTTTGGCTTTCTTTTTCCAAGCAACTTATAAGTTGTCTCTACTCTTAATTATACCCTATAGTTGATGGGAAAAAACGCTCTTCTTCTATTAGTGATATTTGTAATTTCTTCTTTGGATGGATGATGAAGGAGATATGAGGAGCAGAAGCATTAAAGAAACTCAAGAGGAGTTTCCATGGATTGAAGTGGAGTTAGGAATTTGTGAGAGTGAGAGGTGAGGCCAACTCACTAGGAAAGAGTCTAGGCTAAGTTTTGAAGGAGACTAACCTAGGGAGAACTTAAGAACAAGTAGAATGGTAAAAAATAGACAACATTTCATTACTAATTCCAAGTTTAAAAAAATACATGTATACGAGACTCTTATTTATAGGAGAAAGTCTCTCAAAAATTCTCAAATGAGATGGGGACAAGTGTCACCACCTTATTGGTGCAAATCCTCTCCATTTAGGAGAAGACATGTGGAACCTCATGCCTTCCTTGCCTACATTTCTATTTGCATCCGTCTTTTTCTATTTTACACTTTACTTTGTTTTCTATTTACGTCTTTCTCTACTTTGGCCTAAAATACAAGGCCCAAAACTTCCTAACTACTCTATACAATTTTTACAAGGCTAAGAAGAGGAAAAAGACTCTACAAACTCTTCATTAAAGCTCGATCTTCGTCTATCTTCTTGGCCGAAAGTTTCGAAGTTGGATGATTTCCATCCGTCGTGGAAATTTACTTGACTCCTATACTAAAGAGTAATATATGTTGGTGCTTATAAATATTTTCTTTATTCATTAAGCAACTTGATGTTATGACAAGTTCTGAAAATGTTATCATGAATGAATGTTGTAAAACTACAAACTCTCATTTTTCCAATTTGTGTCCAACATGTTTCCAAACTACAATAAAAACTAAAAAAGGTTCAGTATGTTGAGCGCGGTGAAACTTTAGTAATAAGGAAAAATTGACACATAATTGTATCCATTATTGAACATTAAAAAATGTGGGAATATTGAAAATGCTTTAAAACAAAAGTAGATGATTTATATACTTGACAAAAATTTAATTTATACTTAATTTCACATTAATTAAGAATGTTAATGATAATTAAATTAACTTTGTATTATAGATTTGATAAGATTAATTAAGAATGTTAATGATAATTAAATTAACTTTGTATTATAGATTTGATAAGATGCTAATTATATTTTCTAAATTATCTTAAACTATAATCATTAGGAATTATGTCTAGATTTATATATAAGAATATTTTAAAAAATAATTATAATTAAGATAGGAATTGAGTGTTTTTGAATTTTTAAATAAAAGAAATAATTAACGATATAATTGTGATATATATAAAAAAAATACAAATATATAATTATAAAAAAATAAAAAATATGAATACGACAGACTGCAGACTGCGTCTTTCTTCTAATAAACTTAATGGGAATAGTAGATTAATTAATAAATAAAGCAAACCAATCATTAAAATTACAAAGATAATTTCTTCTTGGTAATTTTCCAACTTGTTTAATTAACCACAATTTTTCTCTCACAATTCCCTTAAACTGTTATTTTCTTTTTATTTCTCAAGTATATCGGATATTCTTAGATACTTCTCTCCAATATATTTTCTCTCTCTCTAAATTCCAACAATATATTTAAAATATTATCAATAATTAAAAATGTTAAATTCAAATTTTAAAATATAACCAATACTGGGTTTATTTTGTGGTTGCATTATTTTGATCCACGTCGTGGTGGAGTAATTGTAAAACCTGATAAGCAACAACTGCAGGAGCAGAATGTCCCTCTGAATCGAAGCCCCTACTTCAGCCACTCAGTTCAACAAAAGGTCACTCTCCATTTTCTTACGTTTCAATTTCACTTTCTTTCTGCTTAACTCTACCTTTTGAATTTCATTGAATTTCTTTCGTATCTTTGTTTTTCCCTGTTTGGTTGTCGAGATTTTGTTTTTTTTTCCATCTCTTGTTGGAATTAGATTACTGATGTTATATAAATCCCTCGATTAGGTGCTAACTGTTTACGGCATATTCAGTTTGTGTTACGGCATATTCGGACTATTACCAAGGAACATTGTTTCCAAGGTTGAAGAATTACGGCATATTCTAATAGAATTGGAAGTTGTAAATTTATAGCCTATTCGGACTAACTTCTCTATTTACAAGAGAAAAATAAGGGGGAAACAAGTTTATTTGTAAGCTATTTATAAATTATTTTAGGTATAAGTTAATTTGAACTGTTTAGAAACAAATTTCAAGTTTTCCTCTATTCGTTTTCACTCTTAGAATTTTTTTTTCTGGAAATATGTGTGAATCAATAAAGCCGAGGCAATTCTGTATAATATTTCTTTATTTACAATGTTTAATGGCGAAAATAGCATAGTTGTAGTAATAGTTCAATTAAAAAGTGTATTGGAATTAGCTCAAGTGGTTGCTAAGACCATGGAGGCTGGTTGGTTCTCATGATACTCTGACCATTTAATACTCGTTTGTGTTTTGGATACTGACCTTTAGGTATTTAGCTTTGTTACAATTTATATCACTGTGTTTGGATTAGCATTAGACCATCCAAATGATGGCATTAGGAAGCCAAGAAGACAGTCCATTTTTTTGGTAATTTTATTTTTTTCATTTAGGTATCTCTGCATAATGTATTTACTTTTCAATTCTTTTTATTAGTATGCAATTGGAATTACTTGTTGATATTGGATCTATGCAGTCGAGTTCACTTGTGCAAAAGAGACTTTTATTGTTGTTTGTTGTACAATCAGTCAGAACTATTTAATAATATTGTTAGTCCTTAAGTGATTGCCCTAATATGGCTTTTGGGACGAGGAATGTTTGTATATCGTTGGGAAATTGGAATAGGGATAAAAGTTTCTAATGTTTGATAGAATAAAGTAAAAGTAATTCTAGGGACAATAATAATATTTGTTGTGGGTTGCACCAATTATCTTGTAACAAAGGTGTAGTAGCTTGAGTCATTTATAGTGAGATTTGAGTTATACTCTTAAGTAGAAAGAGTTGTGTCTTGAGCGGAGGTCTAATTGTTCAAGTTATTTATCGTGAGTTTTGAGTTGTTATACTCTTAAGTAGAAAGAGTTGTGTCTTGACTCTTAATTGGTAAACACTTTATCCAACAATATTGCAAATAATCTCATTTTCAGTAAAGTAGTGTTGTTAAGAATGAAAGATTTTTTTACCTAGTGTCACTTTTGTTTTTTCAAGTGGACCTAGTGACCCTTAAATAATACGGATTTTGAAAATGAATTAAACTGGTGGCATAAATCTCAGTAAGTTGAAACTTTGAACGTCTGAAATCTTCAAATTCAGATAATTCTAGCTAACTTAAACTCAGTATGCCATATTGTGCTTCAAGCTCTGTAGTTTTGGTTTGCCATTGTTGACAAGAAAATGTTTTATGATATGAACTGTTTTTCATGGAAATATTCAACTAGTTTGATATCTTAAGTGAATAGAAATATTTCACAGTAAACTAAATTTTCTTTTCAGCTGACTAAAATCACTGAGAAACTAGATTATAATCCTGAGAATTTACAGCTGCCTAGTTATTAGTTCATGTTGGGCTGACTTATTTTGCATTTCAGCTTACTGATTTGTAATTTGAGCTGAGTGATTTGTTAAAAATTTTAAAAAACTAACTAGATAATTTAGATAACTATTGATATTGCCTAATCAGATATATATCAACCAACTGCTTGTACTTATTGATCTGATTCAGTGCTATTTTAGTAAACCGACACCCAGTTCATATAAAAGATTTTTCTTTGGTTTTCTCTGTTTGCAATTGTGCTGGGAGTGGGGGCGAGTGGGGGCCTAGACTTACAGGGCAAGCTTAAGATTTGGAGAGTGTATGCTAGGAGGAAACGGGTGTGAAAAGAGGTGAGGTGGCTGTGGAAGTGGGTGTACTGAATTGCCAAATGTGTGAAACAGATTTTGGTGTATATAGGGAATGTTTAGGATAGAGTGTGGCATCTAGAAGTTTAGGTGAACCATGTTATAGCATTAAGGCTCAGATTTGTTGCAGTAGGATTGGTTTTCTTTTGTATTTACTTTCTGTTATTGAATAATACACAAAGCCCCTTATTTGCTCTTGTACTATTCCCTTTGTTTTTCTAGTCAGGAATAATGCAGGTTCAAATCAGGGACTGTTTGTATTATTCCATAACAAAAAGTAAATACAGAATGAAACCACTGTCTCGGAGCTGAGCTCCTAGCAGAGGCTAATGCCCTCTGCCCATAATAGAATTCTCCCAAAATTCTAGATGCCTTTCTCTTGCCTAAACATCCCCCATATAGCCCCAATACTGTCTCACACATTTGGTAATCCAGTTACACCCACTGCCACTTCATCTCCTCTTTCCACACCCCGGTTCCTCCTATACACCCTCCCAATCTCGGGCCTGCTCTGTAAGTCTAGGCCACACTTCCAGTTTTATCAGTTTGTCTTGGCAAATAGTGCAATTCTTAAAACCTTCACCAATTTATATGACTGTTACTCTGAAGTCTGCCTAAGTTTATGTTTTTCACCTTGGTTGCATCTGTTACACTTGAAGTACATCGTCCACTTTTTCCTTGTTAAGAGTTGGTGAGAAAAGAAAACGTAAGTGAAACTGAAAATAGACTTGAATATCATGGGACATCTGGTGTAATCGAAAGTGTCCGAATCTCATTTTTGAGAATTGAATAGTCTAAGGTAGCAAAGGTTCCTGCAATTCACTTTGCTCAGGTCTATTGAATAATTCTTTTATTTGTTTTTCATTTTTCCTTTTAAATTCTTAGACTTACAAACTCTCTTCTTAAGGTGGCATCCAAGTTGGCGATGTATGCTTTCTTATCACATCAGTCCACAATTTCTTGATTTTTGGAGGTTAACAGTGTTGTGTTTGCTATGTCTTAACTTCAGGTGCAAGAGAACAAAGACCATAAAACCCTTTAGAGTGTCCGCAGTCAAGAATGAACACAGGAATGGCTTCATTAACTCAAGTCCGTTATAAAGTACAGACTTCCACGTTCAGAAGGGTGCATCCTAGAAACCAAGGATTATTGAAATCTGGAAAACTATTCCAACACCCAGGATCCACCTTTCCTAGTATTCACATTAACCTATCCTGCATATGCTGCACGAAGTTAACCCCATGGGAGTCATCATCAGTCACATTTGCTCCTACTGATAATCAAAGTGATAAATATTTGCCCGAGAGTGCCAATATATTTGAAACTTTGGAATCTAGTAAAACAGCTGACTCATCAACAGCAAATGCTGAAGGGGTTATAGAGACAAGGTCTCAGCCAGGCCAGGAGCTTCAGTTTTTCAAATGGCCGTTGTGGCTTCTGGGCCCTTCTGTTCTCCTAGCAACTGGCATGGTCCCAACATTGTGGTTACCAATATCATCGATCTTTCTCGGCCCCAATATAGCCAGCCTTCTTTCCTTAATTGGACTGGATTGCTTATTTAACCTTGGTGCAACCCTTTTTCTCCTCATGGCTGATGCTTGTTCACGGCCGAAGTATCCAACAGATGAATGCAAAAGCAAGGCTCCCTTCAGTTACCAGTTCTGGAATGTTGTTGCAACTCTTACTGGATTTATTATCCCATTGTTGTTGATGTTTGGATCTCAGAAGGGCTTTCTCCAACCTCAACTAACTTTCATCCCGTTTGCAGTTCTACTCGGTCCCTATCTTCTTCTGTTGTCAGTACAGTTTCTGACAGAGATGTTGACTTGGTATTGGCAATCACCAGTCTGGCTTGTTACCCCTGTAATTTACGAGTCTTACCGTGTCTTGCAACTGATGAGAGGATTAAAGCTTGGGGTTGAGCTCAGTGCACCGGCATGGATGATGCATACAATTAGAGGGCTGGTTTGCTGGTGGGTGCTAATTCTCGGTCTGCAGTTAATGAGGGTTGCTTGGTTTGCTGGCTTAACTGCGCAAGCTCGTAAGCAGCGATTGTCTTCCGATACTTCTAGTGCTAATGGTGATTAGTGATTAATACTATTTTAAATTTATTCAGAAAGATATAAATTAAGTAGAAGTGGTTTAAGTTTAGTTACGGTTGTTTTCCATCCCACCCAGATACCATGATGATACTGGTATACATAAAATAGATATATACACACGTAAATAGATATATACTTCATCACTGTACTGTATGCCGTACAATTGGTTGTTTTTGTTTGTGTTATCTTCAATTTGTGAACAAATGGTTTCTATTTTGTAGCTCAATTTATGACGATGGAAGAATTATACAGGTGTTGGTTCAAGAAAAGTTTTACGTATTTATAGATTTTTGATAAATTGTAGGTAATAGATAACTTGTATCAGTTACATGTTAGTTTTTGTATTTTCCAGCTAGAATATATTGATGACATCTATATTGAGTCTAGACACGTATTCCTTTTTTCATAAGTGACAGGTCAGTCTTGTCTGTTTTTGTTTTTGGTGTATCCTTCTCTTTCTTCCTGCTCTGATAATCATTAATCTGCTTTAAAATCAGCATCTTCATAAATAACAGAACATAGAACAAGTTACTTTTGGTTTTTCTTAGATGTGTGAATACAAGGATTCAGGAATCAGGTGTAGATAGGAACGACAAGCAACTGTGAACTGTGCTAGGCTAGTTGTTTTTGTGAACTGTTGCATTAAATTTAACATCTGGGTCTTACACTCTACAGAACTCATTTTTTTTCTTTTTGCGTTTTACTTTGGTATTATACTGAATTATGGGACAAAAACTTCCAAATATAGAAGGGACAATTAAATTTTAGAAAACAGAAAGCTGTTTTAAAAAATTGTATTATAACGGGGTTTAAGTCTTTGTTTTATTGTTACTGCTTTTTTTTCTGGCTGAACATTGTGTTCTTCATACCTGCTTTTGCACGTCACGTGACATTCATATTGGGGTTTAGTGAAAAGTCCCAAGTGAAGTTATATTTATGTTAGTCTTGGTCATAATTGAGAAATCATTTTCCTTCATTGACTAGGTAAAATGCAAGCACTTTCAATCCTCTTTTTATAATTAGTAATGGACTGTCTCCATGTTTTATACAAAGGCGAAAAGAAGAGATTTTTTTATTCCCTAACCATAGGACACATAGGTTACTTTTGAATTTTTCACCATAGGCTTTAGGTTCATGAAATATATATTTTGGTACCTACACTGTACAAAAGTTTTAAATGCCAAAATACCCTTGGAAATTTGATTTAAAATAAAACAAAGTGTGTAGTTTGGTTTCTGGCAATGGTTGATTAGTGGAGGCAAGTGATGGAGGAGGGCTAAGCTCACCACACTATGAAAGTCAAGTTCCAAGTCTAGAGCGTCTAGACTCAAGAGGAGAGCGTCTAGACTCAAGAGGAGAGCGTCTAGCACAAGAAGAGGGGCGGCTACAAAGGGAGCGTCTAGGTGGAAGCCTAGACCGTCTAGGACCTATCACTAGGTCCATGACCAAGCACCTTCACGCACAAATGGGTCAAGCAATGGATTGGAGGGAGAAGAACTTATACATGCTACATGGAGGCCCATTAGGGGTGGCTTAGTAGTTAGTGTAGTGTAGAAAGCATAAACTTGTCTTATATGTGATTTACCCTAGATTTTGTGCACATT
>Ga0123342_1005833_pt1 | contig 17533 bp, 12 predicted proteins | sample Turbeawhitnodule_FD_89960 | JGI IMG/M metagenome (GOLD analysis project Ga0123342, IMG submission 89960) | Root nodule microbial communities of legume samples collected from Mexico - Turtle bean Mexico white nodule | ecosystem: Host-associated > Plants > Roots > Nodule | place: Mexico: Nepantla... | reverse complement strand
TTTCTGAGAAGACTGGATGTAGCTCTGGGTTTAGAGTGAACCAGTATAAACCTCTGTGTGCATTCTCTCTATCCTTAATCTCTTTAAATTCAGTTTTAATATTTGTGAACTGGTATAAACAACTGATTGTTTCTGCGAAACAACTGATTGTTTTTCTGGTGCTGTGCTTATTTGCTTTGTGTTTTGGCAAACTGATTTCCTTATGAATTGTTTCTCGAAGTAATTTCATTCTTGACTTAAAAGTTTGCGAAAACCCTCTTTAAACCATTCACCCACTCTAGTTTAAAGCCATGCATTCTTACACATAAAGGATAAGACCTTCCTTATCTGTCTTCTTAATTCCTGTTTAAAGTTCATATTCATGCTTAAATATATCTTTTAAAATGTTCAAATTCATCTGCTCTGAAGTCTTTCTGCTTATGATTAAAAATTCAAAATCAGTTTTACTGCTGCAGAAAAATAATCGATTGTTTCCTCGAAACAACCGATTGTTTTGTGTCTGACAACACTGTGAAGGAATCAATTTAATTTCTGTCTGTTGCACATCAAATTTATGAGAGAATCCTTGGTTAATGAACCTGTGTTGAAAGCTGATCACGTTCAGAAAGAAGTTACAACAAGTGATAAAGGAATATACTCCATAATCTTGAAAATTTAAGAGATTTTATGACTAGTCAAAGATCACATGTGATGACCATGTGATTTTATGCTATTTCTGACGTTTTCTGTGCAGGGCTTGGTCAAGTCTTTTCTCTTTGAAATTCTGGTACCCACTCACATCATTGAATGCCTTGTGATTCTGTTTTTGCTTTAAAATCTGTTGTAGCTGATCTCTTTCACAAGAACAACCAATTGAGCCATCTCTTGCAACATCTCTTGCTCTTCTTGTGTGAGTTCTCTCTGCTCCTTTTCTGCCATCATGGAATCAACTCCTCCCACTTCAAAGAGAGTTAAAACCAGAGCAGTAAGGTTTGGAGGGAGACTAGAAGGATGGTTTTTTTGGAGATAATGATCTCATTGAAAGGTATAGGTTTGAGACTAGCACAAAGGTGATAAACAACCCCAAAGGTTTTTCCTTTGATTGGCTGAAAAGCCAAAAAAATAGATAATGTGAGGAGGCTGCTCAAAGATCAATCTCTCAGACAGTTCTTGGAGATGAAGGGGAACATCTACCCATATTTGATTATAGTGTTCTACACAAATCTCAAATTTAAGGGAAACAACCTTGTGTCTCATGTGAAGGGTGTAGATATGGAGATCACCTATGATGTGTGGACTGTAGTGGCGGGTCTAATGTATTCTGGCCTTAGAATCAACAAGGGAAACCTTGGTGTAGTAGAGGATTTCAACAAAGTCCAATACTACAAAAGCTGTTTGAAAAATCAAAATGCTCGAGTAAAGACTTGTTCGGTTGGAGGCTTGAGGCTTGATGAAAGGTTGTTGGCCCTTATTGTAACTTGGATTCTAACTCCAACGGGGAGCAATCATTATGTTCTTACAGAGGAAGACCTTGTGTATATCTACTGCATAATGAAGAAAATCAGAATCAATTGGATCCACATCATCAAGGAACACATGCAAAAGGCCATGAGGTTAAGTGACTATCACTATCCATATGCTGTTTTTGATTTCTAAATTTTTGTTGTATTTTGAAGTGAATCTGGAAGATGAGACATCTGAGTTGGTTAAGTCAACTCAAGAGATGAATAATGGCTCTCTCAGCAAAATGGGATTCACCAAAATAGGTGGCAAATGGGTAAGTAAAGATGGTGACCATGGTGCCTCATTAAGTGCTGCTGCTGATCTTGATGAAGAAGAACATGCTGCTGACATGGATTTTCAACATGAAGATCAACCTGAAACAAATCAAGGTGCTGGAACAAGTGCAGGGAATCAAGGAGATGAAATGCCAACCATGTCTTCTTTTGAGAGATACATCGTCAATAGGCTTGATGGATTTGCGGAGAATCAAAGAAATCTCCATGACCTGTGTGTAAGCAACTTCCAGAGCTTTGATAACAAGTTCAAAAACATGGATTCACGCTTCATGACATTGGATGAACAGATTGAAGTTGTTCAGAATCAGATTTTTGATCTACAATATGCTAAGGATGACTAAAGAAGGAAAAACAATCGGTTGATGTCACGGAACAACCGATTGTTTTTGTGGCTTGTATCAGTTTTTCTGTTTTCTGCTTTTGCTCTTTAGTTCTGTTTTATCAAGAACAATTATCTTTATATCTCATCTTTTTGTCTATTTGTGAAGATAAATAGGGGGAGATTTATGATGTGTGTTGTTATTTTTCGTTATTATTTTTGCAAAACAGTTTGTATGTTTGGTTAAAGAAAGCCTTATAGGTTTTTCTGTGCTATGATATTTTGCTCTGATATATTGTTTTTGTTCTAACCCTATATCAGAAGTGCTTTGCTTAAACTATGTCTTGCAGGAACTGCTTCAGATTCAACCAAATCCAACCCAAGCAATCAGAAATTTGTCTTCATCAAATAGGGGGAGATTGTTGAACCAAGTGTGTTCAAACTTTGAAGAATCCAAACCCTTTGAAGGTTGATGAAAGGGTGGATTTGCTTGTTGTTGCTGAGCTGTATTTTATATAGGATCTGGGGTAGACTTTATGTATAATCCACTCTTGATTGAATCCAAAGCATAAGCATTCTCAATCCTTTTAAAAAAGAAAAGTGTTTTTCAAACTAAGTGAAAAACAACCTGTTGTTTTGTCGAAACAACCGATTGTTTTATACTTAGGTCTTTTTAGAAAGGTTGAAAACTGTTTTCAATGGTTGACTTGCTGTCAAACCAAAACAACCGATTGAATTGTGGAAACAACCGATTGTTTGTTTTGGGACCATAACAAAAAACTGTTTTGTGCTTTGACTGAGCATTAAATGATTTTCTAACTGTTTACGCTCCAGTTTTTAATTCTTTGACCATTCTTTAAATGCAATTAATAGTTTGTTAAGATTATGCAACAAACAACTTTGTTTTAAATACTGAAAAACAGATTTGAGTTTTTTGAGAACTGATTTTGAGATTTTGAAAAGTTGAGAATGGCTTAGAGTGTGTGCATTGATCAAAGAGTGTGAGATAGGATTTTCATCTTGTATTGATTTTAGATTTGTTCTGTAACAAGTGTAATCCTTTGTATCTTTTGAAGGAAACTTTGTGTGTATTGTTGAGAAGTGTTGTGTGTTCTTGAGGGGATCAAGATCAACATTCTTAGTGTTGTTGTGCTTAGCCAAAGGAAGTGCGTGTGTTGAGGGGATCACAATCACTTCTTTGGTTGTGTTGTAAGTAATCTAGGGTTGATTGCTTAGTGGATTCCCCAGTGGTTTCTGGGATGACTGGACGTAGCTCTAAGTTTAGAGTGAACTAGTATAAACCTCTGTGTGCATTCTCTCTATCCTTAATCTCTTTAAATTCAGTTTTTATAATTGTGAACTTGTATAAACAACCGATTGTTTTTCTGGTGGTGTGCTTATTTGCTTTGTATTTTGGCAAACTGAATTCTGATTCAAGTGTTTCTCGAAGTAATTTCATTCTTGACTTAAAAGTTTGCGAAAACCCTCTTTAAACCATTCACCCCCCTTTAGTTTAAAGCCATACATTCTAACAGACTAGACGTAGCCCTGTGATTGGGTGAACCAATTTAAAACTTTGTGCATATTTCTTTTTATCCCTTGCTTATTATAATTTGAGATTGATTGTGATAGAGATAAGTGAATTGAGTTTAAGCTCCATTCACCCCGTTTTAGAGCCAATTGTACCCACAACTGTTCCCTTCACATATCTCAACCACCCCTTTAAAGCCTGTGAATGAACATATCCAGGATCTACCATGAACCCACTAACCACATTAAAAAGATGTGGTAGAGCTAGTCTGCTACACATTATATCATACATGATGCTCTCTACTCCATTAACATATGGAATAGTCTTCATCTCCCTCTTACATTCCTCCAAACTTAGAGTTTGACTCAGAGGTTTACTCATAGGTTTATATTTGAAGGTGCAATTGTCTCTATTCACAAACCTGAAAAACAAACAAATACAAAATCTAATAAGTAATAGATAAGGATAGAGAGATAAGTGCACATCGAATTTATAGATCACCCTCATAACAAGGGCTATGTCTAGTCCCCTTGAGAAATCCACTCAAGAGCCTTTCACTAACAAGTATTCAACACCTCTTCAGATCACCAATATTCTACACCTCTGCAGGTTACAAGTTGATGGATGATCATCCTTGTTAAAGCCACCATTCTTATCAACTAAGATTAGATTATCAACTTGGAAGAATTCAAAAGATAATATTTGCCTTAGTTCTTGTAGAAAATATAAATATGTAGAATAATATTTTTTGGCTTTGTATTTCTGAACCAACTTTAGAATAAGAATATCTTTCTTTCCAAACAAGACTTCCTTAGGTGTCTCCTAATTGCAAATAATGACTGTTCAAGCTTCTCCTAAATTTTAAGGAGGGTGCCTCATGAAGGAATCTCCTATCATTTGATGCCATGTGTCATTTCATGAGTGGAAAGTTTCTTGCACTAAGGATTGACACATGGCATGCTAGGAATGAAGAGTATTTTAAGAACTCAATAGTCATCTTAGGAGTCTCCTTAGCCTATAAATAAGAGACTTCTCTCTTGTAATTTCCATACTTGATTGATATATGGAATTGTGTTTCTAAAATTCTTAGCTCACTTATCCAAGCCTCACTCTATAATGTTCATTGCATTCTTATAAACTCAAGGACATTAGCCTAACCTCTTTCTTGGCCCTTGCATCTTGTAAAATCACGCCCAAACCAATAACTTCCATGACCATTCAGTGCTTCCTCCTCAAATCTACAAGTCTTCCGCTTCCTTCCATCAATCTCCACTTAACACTTACGAAGAAATGCATCAAGTGGATCAGAGAAAGGACACAATCCATACAAGTTATTTGTTTTCATTTTTTGATGTTTCTTTGTGATGTATGATGAATTCGCAACAAAACCCCTAACGAATTTTGTTGAAATTCATTTTGGTTCAAATTTAGGTATTTTTCTTGAATGGTTTTGTGTTTTTGATTCGAGTGTAATTGGGTGAGGGTTAATGTTTCTAATATTTTTTTGTCATTAGTCTTGTCTAGTTTTTATTTTAATTTTCACATAATTCTAGTTTTCCACCTATTACATATGTGTTTGTTACAATACCTCTTAGAAGTACACATCAAGTGTTTGTGTTTTTGTCATAAAAATTTGTAGAAGCTTTTGAGCCTTTTTTATTTTATAATCTTTGAGTTCTTGAGTGTTATTTTTTCAATAGTGATTTCTATTACATAATTTTTCATTGTGTCTTGTAGTTTGTTCTCATTTCATTTGGATTCCTAGGTTTTTCTTCTTGTTCAGATTTGTCAAATATTTGTTTAAGTTTTGACAATTTATTCTGAGTTTATTTTAGGTAAAAGAAATCTTTTTTTTAAAGAAGTTCATTTAGATTTTGTTTAAATCCAATTAAAAAGACACGTAAGAAAAAGAGAGAATAAAAGATATAAATAGTAAAAGCCAGGACATTTTATGGCACGAAAAAATAAGGTTTTTTGTGTTGATTTCTCTCAATCTGAAATTTATTACACCTTATCCTTTGGCTGTTTTGACTTGAAATTTTTACCAGACCTTGCTTATAGTGTTTTGCATTTGTGATAAAAATTTGAGCCTCAAATTCATTCTAAAATATTTGCAATAAAGTTTTGAGTCCTCTCTGCCAAAAAACAATTTCATTTTTTGAACCCTAGTGCTGTAGTGTTTGATTTGTTTCTCACAGAATATATATCCGTTTGAGACAAGATTTGTCATGTTTGATGAAATTTTTTGTTGAGGTTGTTAGATAAATACAAAAATAGTTTACGGGAAATTTTGCATAAGTTATGGGTTGTTCACTGTTGGTTCACTCTACATTTTTTCTTTTTGTAATCCATTCTAGAGTCATTCTTAGGTTCACTTGTTGTGATAGCCTTTATTCTTACCTTTAATTGTGGTTTTCCTTTTCCTTATTTTTACGTTTTAGTTTGTCACATTAATCTCATTTTGGTTTAGCTTTCCAAATTTTGCTTTTATTTCTTTTATTCTTGGATTCCTTGGTTGGTGAAGGCTTTGGAGTTTTCAAGTTGTTGGTGTTAAGGAAGAGGACACTTGGGTTTCTTCCTTGAGGTGCTATTTTTGAAAAGATAATTTTTAAAAGGGAGAGGAGGAGACAAGAGAATTTAATGCACAAAGTTTCATATTCAACATAACAAAAGCATCAAGGGATTCATCACAACTGGTTCAATTTTTCTTCCTGCATTTTTGGTATCACGTAACCTTTGTGTATTTTTAGTTTTGTGTTAATTGGGAATTTGATCACATGGAAATCCCAATATATATTTTTTTAATAGCTTTCATGTGCATTTTGGTGTAAGTGTGTCAGGGGTTCTTAATGTCACCTGCATTTGCACCTTAGGATTCAAGTAGTTTTACTTTCACTAGCATTTTCCTTTATTGCTTTAATTTCTACTTTTAATTCCTTCCTTTATTTTCTTGCTTTATAAGTCTTTGTGATACATAGGTTTTATCTTTTGTTGCTTATTAGTACATATTTCTGTTATCTTAGTTTCATTTTTTCATTCACACACTCACTCCCGTTTATAAATTTGTTTTGAATTCTTTGAGGGAACTTTTGTGTGAACTATCTAAGGTAAGCTTTGGTTAGGAAAGTCTTGATACTTAAGTAGTCCTTTGTGACTCACTTCACTTTCCTGGAAGTGAACATGGAGAAATCTCATACTTGATCTCTTGTTTTTCTTCATAAAAAATATAAAAAATATTTTTGAAAATCTTTTGCTCACTTAGGCAATTTTAATTTAACAATGGATGATCCATTACATCAATATAGTGTTCATGGTAATCTTCACACTGAATATTTTAATGATGTCCATGACACACTAGCAAAGCAAACAATAGAAATATTTGGTTTGAAAGAAATGTATTCTAAATTTATTATTTCTCAAGAGAGGGATAGAGAAAGATCTAGAAGTCGGGTTGGGGATCATAAATATAGAGAGAATTAAAATAGAAAACAAACATATTTTTGTTGGCCTAAAAATGTTAGGGTATATTTAGAATGGGAGACAAAGGTTGATCAATTTTTAGAAAACCATCAAGTATGTGGATTTACAAGATTTTCCATGGTTACCAAAATTTTTCAATATCACACCATCTCTTGGTGGAAATAAAGACAATACGATGTTAGGATTGGTTGCAAATCAGAGATTTTAAATTGTGGATTGAATTGAAGGCATGTATGGGATGAAAATTTGTTCCTCCTTTCATATCATCACCACCATAATATAACTCCATACCCTAACACCTTATACCCTATAAATTATTACAAGGGGGAGGGTTACCCTTCTAAACCACAATCTAGGGAGAGGCCTTATAAAAAGATATCATTTGCTGACCCTATTGTTTCTACACCTAGTTTTAAAGATCTAACGAAATTTATTACAATAGGTCAGAAATTTATAGATGGAGAAAGAATATGTAAGAAGAGACAAATATTTTGAAGAAAAATTGAAAAATCTTGTTAGAAAGAAAAAAGAAAAAGAAGAAAGAGAAAGAAAGGAGAATAGTTATATTTTTAATTCATATACTCCATCTCTTGAGTGTCCTATAAACTGTTTTGTTCATGATAAGGAAAAAACATAGTTTTGAAACTTCTTATGATCATCCATTTTTCCAATTCATTATAAAATTTTATTTGACACTTAAATTGTTTTCCATGAAAAATATTTTTTAAATCTCAAGTTTTGAAAATTGAAGAAGAAAAGAACTCAAAATAAAATTCTTTGTCTGGAGCTGAACCAGACATTGAAATAAATTTCTCTTCTTTAGAACACTCTTGTGATTAGTATCTGAAGAAATTTTTCTATCTGGAGTTGAACCAGATCTTGTTAAAAAACCTTGTGAAGATGTTTTTGAAATAACACAAAAAGATAAAAAGTTGTTGCAAATTCATAAGGTACAAAAATAGAAAAATAAATATATATGTTCTCGCCGACTGACTTCGGTCGATCTCCGAGTTGAGCTCCGCTTTGAATGGTCTCCACATGGTGCTCTGAAATGCTGCTCCACTAGGACAAAGGGGGATCTACCTGTTGGTCACACTCCGACAATCAAGTCAGTGAGAGCATTCAAACTATAAAATTGCTTCAGTCTAGAATATTCAGAAAAGCGTACCTTTACCTAGGGTCTCAAACCCCCTTTATAGACACTCCTTCAACAATTTTCATCAATGAGAAAATAATCTCAACATCCAGAATATAATCTTCAACAACAATAATCTGTTTTATCGTGTACATGTTACTTTCTGGTGCAAACATTCTTAACCGTTTTTACTTGCATTTAATAATATACTTCAATTAATTCAATTATGCATGTATTTAATAATGTACTTCAACCAATTCAATTATTTCTTCTATTATTTTTAATTACCTTTTCTACGTAAACTTGTGTCGACCTCGTAATGAACTTTTGTGTGAACTTGGGTTGACCTCGTAATTAACTTTTGGGCACATAATCGGCCCAAGCTGAGCTTATACAACAGAGCTTACCATACCTAAGTGCTTGGACCGAGATCTCAAGCACTACTAACTAGTACTTAAGCCCCCCAGGCTCGAGCCGAACTTGACAAGGCGAATAGACTATCCAGTCTTGGCGACTGACATGACGTTTTCTCAGAGGGTAGGTAGGGCGCGATTGTAGAAGTGTTTCCTGATATGACACCTTACCATACTAAATTAGGAGCGTCCACGTGGCTTTGTATCAACGGTGGAAAAACCCTACCGTTTCAACTTCTTCACCTTTTAAAAAATATTCACCTTTGTTTGTTCACTCCTCACTTTCCCACTCCACTCTCTTCTACTTGAGATTCTTTTGGACTCTTCATTTCCTCGTTCACGCCACCACATACCATCGTCTACTCACCGGAAAAACAAGTAATTCGAATGATTGTTATCCTGTTTTACTGGCTACATTATATGAAATGAGTTGCATTTTAATTCATTTGTTCTACTTGGTATGAATTGCTTTTCGTATTTTGTTTGTGTTTGTGCTTGTGTTCTAGCTATATCAATGATGGATTATGGTTCTTTATACTATTGGGATAAAAAGAAACCTCCTATTACACCACTCGTTCACGTAATAGGGAGTTGAGAGAAAATGGTTGTACCTTGAGTAAAAGAGATGAAGGATTTGTAAAAATGGTAGAGTGTAGGGAAGATGAACCTATTTGTTGTGACGAATCCTCGAACCCTGATGGTCCATTTTGTTTCTTTTATGCCACGTTCTTTAAGAAGGTTCTCCTGCGTCTTCCTTTGTCTATTTTTGAGAAGGAGCTATTATCCGAGCTCAACGTAGATCCTGCCCAACTATATCCAAATAGCTGAGCATTTATTTATGCTCTTACAATCTTATGCTCACAACTCGACATTTCGTCGACTATGGAAGTTTTCCAATATTTCTTTGAGGCCAAACATTTGGGCCGTCAACTATGGGTTTCAGTACTAATCAGAGCTCGGTTCTCGATAGTAATTTTGTGCTGGCTCGGTTCTTGGGTAGAGTGGGGGGACAACTTGGTTCTTGGGCCTGGGTGAGACTTGCGCAAATGGCCCTCTTCCATGGAGGGGCCCAAAACGCACAATAAGGTCATTGCGCAACATAATTTATATACATGTGCTTATAGATATATATGGGGCAGTGAATATAATATTTGTTATGATTACATGTCAATATTTTTTCTGTTGCATGTTTGTTGCACGTGGATAACTGCTATTCACCCTAAGAAGATAGGGAGGTGCATTGGTAACAAAAAGAGGGCATGTGGATAGCATTTGAAGATCATTGGTGCCTGTGGTAGGTGGTTTTCTGTTAGAGATAAAAGTTTAATATGATTATTTTCAGTTGAGGTTTGCTTATCTCCAGTGAGAGTTGTTGCATGTTGCATGTGCGATGATAAAAGGTGATTAGGTTTCCAGGTAAAGGTACGTCTTTGATTACACACCTTTCTAAACTGTTACTTTTGGTGAGCCCTAGCTGACTTGATTGTCGGAGTGTAATCTATAGAAAATGAAGCATTGATGAAACCAAATCTATGAGGAGAACTTGTTGGTTGTGTTGCTTGGAGCTTAGTTTTAGGGTGATTAGATTTTGTGTAATGTTTATTCTTAATCCTATGCACAAGCTAAATCAATCTGTTTTGAAAAAGAAAAATGTTTTTCTAAGCCAAGTGAAAAACAACTGGTTGATTTCACGGTTTAGTGGGTTGTTTTACACCCAGCTTGTTTGAGGGTTTTCAAAATTGATTTTGACTTGGTTGACTATCTGTCAAAACCAATTCAATCGGTTAAAACAACATTTCAACCAGTTGATTGTAATATTTTCTAACAGCTTTTCAAAAACCTGTTAAATTTGTTTTTAGTTTATTTGAAATTGTTTTGGCTCATGATTGATTGCCTAAAATGGCTAGATTTAAGAGCTATAAATATGATTACTCTCAATATTCAAAATATAAAGAAAGAGAGATTGAAAACATTTTTTAGAAGAAATTTGATTCAAAGTTTTGCAAGATTGCCTAAAGCTTGTGTTGGTTCAAGAACTGATCTTAGGAGCTCTGTGATTTCCTGAATACCAGGTGTAATCGGATCCTTTTAATTCTTGTAATTGCTTTCCTTTCTATTTTTGTATGTTTGTAAAACTGTGAGGTCAGAGGAATGTTCCGATAGTTATGAAAAGCAAAGAAGGTGAGTGTTCTTATGTGGTCAATATCACCTCTTTGTGGTGTTGAGTGTTTGTAATTTGTTGATTGATTGCTAGTGGAATGCCCAGTGGTTTTATGGGGACTGGATGTAGCTCAGGTGTTGAGTGAACTAGTATAAATTGATTGTGTAATTTCTCTCTCTCTAACTCATTACAAATTCTTTGATGTGGTTTTTGTCTTTGTTGCTATAAACAACCGGTTAAAACAAAATTTCAACAAATTCTTTTTCTCCAAACAGTTTTAATTGCTTTGATTTCTGGGCTTCCCTGATTGCTCTTTCTGTGATTGTTGATAAATCTTTATTCTTAGCCAATCTTTGCAAAAATCTTTTAACAAACAATTCACCCCCCCTCCTCTTGTTTAGCCCATTACTTATAACATAATCAATAATCAAGGCGCCCTCAGTCCCAACGGAGCCTTATTATAGTGTAACAAGGAAATGTGGATTTACTTCTAGGAGAGGTAGATCCAGGAGGAGGCATTCATCCCGAGGTGAACTAGCGGCACAGTCAACCGACGAGAATAGATTCCCTAAACGGTGCCCCTGGAAGAGCTTTGCTCGCCCTCTTCCAGTCATCATACAAAATTTTTAACGGTAAATTGCTTAAAATCCGACCCTACTAGCGGATTTCCCTTTTATTGCACCCCTGAACCCAGATTCTAGAGTGCTCAGCGCATGGAGAACTTGTGATGTGAATTTATTTTAGGATTGCACATTTTATTGGTTGCTCTTTGTTTAATATTTTTGATTTAGCAATTATGGTGAGAACCCTAAGAAGATTCTCACTGGACACGAACTTAAGCTAGTGATTAAGTAAGTGTGAAGGCTCACTTCAAAAGGGCAAAGACAAAAGACAATTATAAGGTGACAAATGATGCAGCGGAATTAGAGACAAGGAACAATTAAAGAAGAAGAACAAAGTAAAGAACAAAATTAAAGATTAGAAGAAGACATGTATGGAATGGAAGGACGCGTTAATAAAAGATAAAAGAGGAAGGAATGAAGAGATCTTATGGGAAGAAAGGAAGTCATGCCACTTGGAGCAGAGGGACTCCAAGATAAGTGGTGCAAGAGCCGCCACTTGAGATATTACCCACCCAAGATAAGACCCAGATAACTTGAGCCGTCACTTGAGATATTACCCACCCCAAGATAAGACTCAACATGAGAGCTCACAAGTCTCACAAAATCACTCTTGCAGAGTTTCTTTACTATTCAAAATCAAGTTCTATACATGGAGGAAGACACCCTTTATATAGGAAGGGGTGACTTGGAGGGCAAGATGAGTGAAGGGTAGAAAAGGAAGGGGAGAGGAGCTGCCCAGGGTGTTGACCATGGTCAAAACCGCACCATAGGCATAACTTATAGAAGTTAGGTTAAAACCCCTAATTCTAGATGCATGTGTCATGAAAAGTGGGCTTGGAACAAACCCATTTTGCTTAGATGTCGCCCAATCCTACCTCGTAGGATTCGAGGCAACTATAGAGCAAGCAAGGATAGTCCATCCTACCCTGGACTTTTTAGAGCTCGGCCCGGTTAAAACCATGGTCGATGATCAACTAAGGGAGGACTAAACAAAACTTTGCTATGGTCTGTAACACATATTTGTCTGCTAAACTCTCTTGACACTTTGACATTTTGAACATTTCGCTTATATTTTTTCAACGCTTAAAAACCCTTTGTTGTACACTGGTTTTGGGATTTTCTACATAGTTTATTTTCGCCTCTATAAATGCATGCTTCAACCTTTTACCAATTAACTCCACTTACTTAATACAAATAATATAACAGTGTTTTACCAACTTAAGCGTGGAAAGTAATAACTTATCTCTCTTGATAGAAAAGTCTAACCTTTGATGAGCCACACCTTCATGGTTAGGAAAAACTTTCACTTAAACTTGACACGCACCCTCTTTCTATCTGGGAATTAACTACATAGCTTCACTTCGCAAGTTAGGTAAAGGGCATAATACCTTAAGCTCTTTGGATTATTTTAAACTCGAGCATGGTCGAGTCATTATGGCCTTTGAACTAAGTTACTTTACCATGTGAGTTCAACCTTTATTCCACGATATATTATCTCGAAGGGCGCCTACCCGGATAGACACAGCTGCTTTGAGCTTGGTTGTGCGCTATCTCAAATGATCTACATATCAACTTAACTCGCAGGGCGCCTAACTCGGGTAGTTGTACTTATGCCGAGTTAGGTCATCTTACCTCACGTTATATCAATAATTCATTAACAATAAAAATTTCATCGTCATAGAGCGCCTATACTCGGATGACTCTATTCATCCTGAGTTAGGTCGTCTTACCATGTGCCATATCAAATAATTCATCAACATAATAAATTCTACTTCACAGGGCACCTATACTCAGAAGACTCTATTCATTCTAAGCTAGGTCGTCTTACCATGTTCCATATCAAATAATTCATCAACAACAATAGGTTAAACTTCACAGGGCGCCTATACTCGGATAACTCTATTAATTCCGAGTTAGGTCGTCTTACCATGTGTCATATCAAATAATTCATCAACAACAGTAGATTCAACTTCACAGGGCACCTATACTCGGATGAATCTATTCATTCCGAGGTAGTTCGTCTTACCATGTGATATAAGTTGATTTTAGATTTAGCCATTTTAGATATGACACTTTACTTAGGATTGAGATTTTTATCAATTATATGGTAAAAACCCAAAGAAGATCCCCACTGAACAGGAGCTTAACCAAGTGGTTAAGTAAGTGTGAAGGTTCACTTCAAGAGGGCAAATGAAAAATACAAGTATATGGTGATTGATGATGAAGGGCGAAAATTAAATGAACATGGAAGGTGTACAGGCCAAACCTCGGTCATCAGCCTAAGAGAAAGACATCGGACATCGGTGGACTGATAATAATGGTGGGCCACGTGAGCTGGTTCCCACAGATTGCATGAGTTAACATGGGTTAATACCAATATACCAGATAAAGACCTAAGTCAAGAGGGGATCATGCATGGGGTGTGTATGGTACATTCGGGTACGACACAAACAAGTGTTCGTTGGAGGCGCTAAGGCCCGTTAGGGTTAGGGTTGGGAAAGACTGCATGCATGGCACGTGAATACTTAGGGCACCCGCAAAACAGATGATGCCGCAAGCGCTGTTACGTGAATAGGTACCTTGGCGGCTACGTTGTTAGGTCTTTGCACTCCAGAAAAGGGAAGTCCTATGCGCCAGATTATGCTAAGATTGTGTGATAGCGGCGCAAGGACACTCTCCCAGGAATCTTAAGCCCATTAAGAGACGTGGGAGCATCGTAGAAGTAACCCTAGTTAAAACCTATAAATAGGATGGTAAAAGCTGTAGCAAGGTACGCCGTTTCTAAGACTGAAACAACATATACACATTACTGTTTTTCTAACCCTTACTGACTTGAGCGTCAGAGTGCAAACGGCCGCTAGGCGCCCTTTTGTTTTTGCAGGAAAGCGTTCTTCAACCCAAGGAAGTTCGATTCAGGTGGAGACAGGTGGGCCAGAGACTGTTGTTTGAGTCAACCGGCAATTGAATCAACCTACGAGAACAGAAGGAGACATGAAATCATGATGGAAACCGAATTGACAATAGAGGAAAATAAGAACATAAGAACACAAAGATAAATGGAGTAATGGAAAAATGGAAGAGATGAAGGAAGGAAATGCTTATGTGGTGGAAAAAAGTTGGACACACCACTTGGAATGTGGTTTTCCTCCAAGATAAGTGTTGATGGCCGCCACTTGAGAGTTCTCCAATCACTCAAGATGAAACTTAATGCTAAGAGGAAATAAGCCTTACAAACACCTCACTCAAATTGTGCAAAATAACTTTTCTATTCAAATTCAACATGAAAAATACAAGGAGTATGACACCTTATTTATAGGAGATGGTGCCTTGGAAAACAAGAAGCAAGGGTAGGATGGGAAACCTAAAAATGGGGTTGCCTTTAGGGTTTGACTAAGTCAAAACCACACCTTAGGCTTGTTCTTCTAGAAACTAGGTAAAAAAACAAGCATAAATGATAAGCACACCTCCCCTATTATGCTATATGAACCTACTCTATGCTATCTTGCTATTTGGTCCCCTAGAGTGAGCCCAATTTATTTACAACTTGATTAATTCTTAAGAATACTAGCAAGAAGAACATTAGACCCTCTAGTTTTTGTCAATTTCTCTCTCTGGTGAGGTCATCACTTAAATGTTGAGATGAATTCTCATAGTGTCAATGGTAATGTGTATCCTTGGTCATCTCCTTTGTTGGCTTGGTTTGTATCATGCCCCCAGGTTTGAGAGAATTCGACCTCGAATTTAGAACTCCTAGGGATAACATAGTTAGTTTGTTCACATATAGATAGTGTGGGGTATGGGATGTGAAACAAACTTATGTTCTTTGGCATGGGGAGTTCAAAAGGGTAAGCTCTTTTACAAGCCATGTTGGGAAAGAATATTTGGGGATGAAAAAGTGTGGTGATAAAAATCCTCTCAAAAGGTGAGAACCCTTAGGAGGTGTTTGATGTTCATCCCAAAGTTTCTTTGTCCAAGATGTCAAGTAAAGATGAAGGAAGGAAATGCTTGTGATGAAAGATAGTTGGACACGCCACTTGGAGTGTGGTTTTCCTCCAAGATAAGTGTTGATGGTCGCCACTTGAGAGCTCTCAAATCACTCAAAATGAGACCTAATGCTAAGAGGAAACAAGTCTCACAAACACCTCACACAAATTATGCAGAGTAACTTTTCTATTCAAATTCAACATGAAAATACAAGGAGGAAGACACCTATTTATAAGAGATGGTGCCTTGGAAAAGAATAAGCAAGGGTAGGATGGTAAATATGTGGGGGTCTGCTTTTAGGGTTTGACTAAGTCAAAACCACACCTAAGGACACTTCTTCTAGAAACTAGGTAAAAAACAAGCTAAAATCCCCTTATTATGCTAAAGGCACCTATTCTAGCCTCTCTATCTATTTGGACCCCTAAAGTGAGCCAAATTTATTTACAACTTGTTTTATTCTTAAGAAGACCAGAAGGAAGAACATTTGATGTCCTAGTGTTTGCCCATTTCTCCTTTAGGTGAGGTTTGCTAGATCCTTGGTGGGGTCTTCACTTGAAAGTTGAGATTACTTCTCATAGTGTGAATGGTAATTTGAGTCCTTGGTCATCTCCTTGTTGGCTTGGCTTGTATCATGCCCCCCACCTTTGAGAGAATTCGACCTCGAATTTAGAACTCCTGCAGATTACATAGTTAGTTTGTTCACATATAAAAGAGTGCAAGGTGTGGGAAGTGAAATAAACTTATGTTTTTTTAGCTCAGGGAGTGATAATTGTCTAATTTCAGTAATATTTCGTATTAAAATATAGGTACTTATGAGGATTTATTGCTAATTTACATATAAAATAATCCCTAGTTTATGAATTTATACCTTTTTACATTTTTATGAGCTTTATTTGAATAAGAGCATTTTATTCCCAAATTTAGTGTTAATTGCAGATTCTTAGGAAGGATTGGAGATTTGAAGTAAAGGAGAATAATTTGAGCTAAAAAGAGAAAGTTGGAAGGTCCCAGAATGGAAAAAGACGCAAAGAAAGATTGGACTTTTTTTTATGTTTTATCACTTAGCCCATTAGCGCGACACAAAGCAACCTCACCCTAGAAAATTAGGATAAATAGGGGGCTAGAGGTTCAATCCTAAGGTGTCAGATTGAGAGGAAAACACCATAGAGTGAATTGTAATACAATTGGGAGAATGGAAGGTGCTAGAAGTATGCGTGGCTAATTCTATCCTTTGGGATTGGGAGTAATCTGCTCAAACTCTTATGTACTGAGGTGATATCTTATATATTAATATTCAGATCTTGATTGATTATCGGTATTGTTGTTTTACTTTTAATTTTCCGTGACAAATTGAGAATCTTAAATCTGACTGGGAGGTATTTTTAGAGTTTGGACCTAAACAACAATACTTAACATATTTGAGTGTTAGGAATAAACTTGAAATGTTAATTGCTATTAACATTTGAGCTTCGTTCTAAGTTGTTCTTATAATTATGCGAGGGATCGATAGTTAGGGAACATTCTTAAAGATTTTATATGCGAGGAATCGATATAAATGATTTTTTGGGCATCAATTTCAATCAAAGAACTTAATATTGACAATCAAAATACATTAGAGTGTGAGAGATGAAACCTAATCCCTATTTTTCCAACTTGAAGTAACCAATTTTTTGTCTGTTTTCTTATTGATCATCGTCAACACAACCACTTTCAATACACTTTTAATTGTTTTGTTCTATATTTAGCGATTATTGTACTTGATAATTCATTGTTGCTTGTGGGATCGATATCCGTCGTTAGGGACAATTATTACTTCAGACAAAGCGGTGCACGTGCCATAAAAAGTCATCAAATTTTTAGCACCTTTGTCGGGGAATATGTTTGAGTTGTTGAGTATAATTTCCTAAATATTGTGAATATACTAACTATTTTTTTTATGTGAATAAATATATATATATTTTTAATTTGAATATTTTTGTAAAGATTTTGTTTTTTTTTATATGTGAATAATTTTGTGTTTTTGTTTTTTTTTTTCTAGTTTGGAATATGTTAAAAGTTTTTTTTTATTTGTGTATGTTTTTTTTTTTTTGTAATATTTTTTTTTTTTTT
>Ga0123342_1005832_pt1 | contig 17534 bp, 12 predicted proteins | sample Turbeawhitnodule_FD_89960 | JGI IMG/M metagenome (GOLD analysis project Ga0123342, IMG submission 89960) | Root nodule microbial communities of legume samples collected from Mexico - Turtle bean Mexico white nodule | ecosystem: Host-associated > Plants > Roots > Nodule | place: Mexico: Nepantla... | reverse complement strand
TTATTCTTTTTTTATATTCAAGGGTAAAATTGTAATCTCACAAACTTTACTATTCAAAATAATTTATAATATTCTTACAACTATCACATCACTCACAATTTTCAATAAACTTTCCTCACACATTCACTCTAACATACCCCAATCCAAACAACCTCAACTTTCTTCACACTTCCACTCCCACTCACCCTCAACTTTCCACTCCCCCACACCCTCTATAATCTTGTGGAATTGAATATGCCTCACATCAAACGTTTATGGAAGGCTTCAAGGTACTATAATCAATTCATATGTGAAATTCTTCTTACAACAAAATTATTTATTTGTTTAAAGCGGTATATATTTCTATCTAAAAAATTCATTTTATTTACATGGATTAAAAAGATGAATATCAATCAAATTTATTTTTATTTAATTATTGAAAATTTAAGTTTTTTATTTTTAATTTAATATCTTACATTGAATTTCTTTTTAACATTTTGTGTAGGATGTAATTTTTCATATCATCATATAATAAAATATTGGTTTCTTTAATTTATAAATTAATTTTTTAACTTTAATTGTATAAAAATGAAAAAAATCAACAAATACTAAAGTAATGTAGTAAGTAATTAATTATTTCCACAGAATTGAAACAGATAATAATAAAGAAAAGGAAATTAAAAATAATAAAAATTATATTAAAAATATAACAAATAACAATAAACAAACCAAATACATTAACTGATATAGTAGTTTATATATTATAAGATTGAAGTTACTGAAATAAATTATTGTAATATGCTTACCGTACACTTTATGTTGTTTAAAATAACTTATAAGCTAATTAAATAAGTTAATAGTAAATTTAAATATTAATGGTTAATATTTTTTCTTTAATTAAAGTAATTTTTGTTTTCCATTTTGGAGGAAGTGCTATAAATTATATAAAGCACATTTGTATATATTTTTATAATGTCTTAATAATTTTCTGTGAACTTGATAGTAGGATTTTTGCGGCTGTTTGAAACTTAGGTATCTGCTACTAAGACAAGCTTCTTCGTGACATTTGAAATCTTAGATTTTTCTTGTCGTAAGCTTTTGCAATGTACAAGAAGTGTCTGAGGGTATTGGAGAGTTAAGGTATTTGGAAAGACTGATTCTACAGGAAACAATATTGTTTCAGTATCAAATTTCTTCAAGGGACTTCATTGTCTAGCATATTTAAACTTGTCTCATTGTCATGAGCTTTTATATCTTTGGCTGACCTTCCAATGGAAGGAGCTACATCGGGGGAGGTATTTTAAAACAGTATCCGGATCACATGATCATAGATCAGACTTAATGTTTTTGATTGTCCGGAGATGTTTAATTGGAGTAATGGTGGTGAGGTTTCTTGGATTTTCAGAGTAATTAAGGTTCACATTCTACAACCTTGTCCTTATGTCCTTGACTGACATATGTGCCTAATTCATCGTTAGTAATGTCTTTAGAGATTAATTGTAAAAATTACTTTTCATTAACAACCAATTTCATTGTGGTATAATTGATTATAATAAAATTTGCTTTGTGATTTTCCTTGTGGTAATAGGAACCCTGTAATTTTCGGTGTGGCTTTGACATTGTTCTTCCTTGGAATGGAATATTGCGAGTGTGGGCTGCTAATATGTTTGGAGGAGATACAATTATAAGGATAGTTGAATGTGATAAAATTGACAACTTGATTGGCTTTACCTTTTGTGTAATATTTGAGGGAAACAATGGTGACGCGGTTGCTAGATCTCCACATAGTTCATTTTCTTCATCGCATTCGTTTTATCTTTCTTTTGAAAGTGAATACACAGAAGAGTACTTTGATATGCGACTTAATTTGGAGGAAAATGGATTTGAATACATTTGGATAATTTACATCAGTCGAGAACAGTCATTTTGTGAAAACAGGAGCGTATATCACATTTAAAACGCAGTCAAGTGTTAAGATCAAGGGATGGTGGATGAATAGAATGCTCAAGAAAGATATCCATGACATAAGAGGATTCGAACAAGTGTTATTTTTCCAATTAACTCATAATCATGTCCACTTTGATTATGTAAGAAAAAGCAACAGTTGCTCAGGGCCTAAATCCAACTTCCTTACAATTGGTATGTTACAGAAGAAGAGGAAATTGAGATGAAATTGAGAAAAATCTAAAATCAAACTTTGCTACTTTTGTTAAAAAAAAAAATCAAATGTCAAACAATTCATGGTAATAACCTTCACTAAGATTTGATATTTAGTACGATGAAATGTTATGTCCATTGTTTTAGATATGCATAAGAGATTTTCCAAGCTGGAACTAGCAAACATGGTGAAGAGATGAACCTATGAATCGTGGAGGGAAAGGTAGGGAGGGGGAGAACCAGTGGAGGAGATCGGCGGAACGCAAATATTATTTCTCAACCCACTCGTCCACAACGTTCTTTTTTTCAAATTTTCCAGATAGTCATGGTGAATATGAGATGCTCAAGTTGTTCCAGAGATGGGCGAGGGTTAAAGAAGTGTTCATATCACGGCGTTTGAATCGATGGGGTAGAAGATTTGGCTTTGTTAGGTTCTTCTATGTCGAAAACGCGATGAGGTTGGAGAGGGACCTAGACAGCCTCTACATTGGTAACAGGAAGCTGTATGTTAACCTGCCAAGGTATCAGAGAGATAGGTATGGACGGAAAGATGATGAATCTAAGGTACCTACAGGGGCAAGAATCGGAAGGGAGGTTTATTCTAATGGGTTGAGGAAGGGAAAGGAGGTGTGGAGGGAGAAAAGAGGGAATGAAGGTCATACAAATGACAACGTCTCTAAGTCATATGCAGATGTGGTCAGAATGCGAACTCACGAACAATGGGCTGGACCGAGCCTTACGACGAAAGCGTTAACTCTTCCTTGGATGTCTAACAGCTGGGTTGGTCGCTTGTCAACCGAACTCAACTTCGAGCTTTTACAGGAAGAGTGCCTTAAGGGAGGCATGAGTATGTTTAGGGCAAGATCTTTGGGGGATAACCTTGTCCTTTTGACTCCTAAAACAGAAGAAAAGATGGAAGACATCTTCAAGCTTAATAAGGAGTGGTTTGAGAGTTGTTTTGAAGACTTTAAACCCTGGTCAGCTTCTTGTGTAGCGGGTTACAGAATAGTGTGGGTCAAGTGTTACGGATTGCCGCTATCCCTGTGGAGTAAGGAGTGTTTTTCGAAAGTAGTAGGGGAAGTCGCAACATTGGTGGAAGTGGATGAAGCCACGTCGTCATGGGACCGACTGGAATATGCACGGCTCCGGGTGCGCTTGCTTCATTCAGCAAAGGCAGACATGTCTAAGGGGTTTCGGATTAATGGTGTAGTGTATAATATTAATATCATGGAGGAGGCGGCTACAATTGTAGAAGGAAAACCCATTTGCAAGTGTACCTTTTACCATGAAAGCTCATCAGATAGCGTTTCCTTAACAGAAACTTTTGTGGAAAATACTATTTTCTCTGTTGACTCAGGTAAACGGGAGGGTGGCGATGAAGGTGCGGATGGGAGCTGGCCGGAGATGTCCTACGGCGGAGGAAGGGGTAGGTCTTTGGCAGGGATAGAGAAATCACAGGAAAAGGAATGTTCGGGCAGTGTAGAGGGCTGTCAGAAAAAGAAAGTTTATCCTTTCTCAAGAAAGAAATTGAGTGAGCCGGTTGTATCTGCTGCTGGGTCAGCTTTATCTGCAAAACAAAAAGTCTCTAACACACGTGACATATCTCAAAAATCTGTGGTTGTCTTAGAAGAGGAAATGGAGGTGTCTAGTAATCTGAATACCAGGCCCATTTCTTTTGAGGCCCACTCAAAGCAAAGGGGCCAACAAGTCCAATTAGGAAAAAAGGGTGTATGCGAGCTACAGGCAGGGGAAGCGGTGGGCCAACCTTGGAACAAGGAGGCGAGTGGTAGCCACATGGCGTGTGAACTCGCAACTGCAGGCAAGAAACATAATGTTAGTATCTCCATGGTGGTTGGCGAAAGTAAGGACGTGCGAGGGGAAATTAAAGAAGCTATGAACCAAGAAGGGAAAGAGGAACAACAAGAAGGATTGGGGGAAATCCCTGCTTTGGACGATTCGCAAAACAGAGTGAACATGCTACAAACTCACGATCATGTTCATGATAGAAGGTCTGCAGGTCAAGACGAAGGAGCGATGGTGATGTGTGACGCTGTGTTAGAAGGAAGCGTTCAAGGAACTCATTCCTGAGGCTTCTAAGGATTTAAAGAAGACATTGGGTCTGAAATTGCCATGTTCGTTGGCTGTAGAGGAGTCGCTCTTCGGAACTTTTGCCGAAACACCTCTTCGTCAGCGAAAGATGAAAGGGCTCTGTGATGTGGTGGAGCCAAGTACCCATCCTAGGAGGTCTGTAAGGTTGAGTGAAAAGGCATCGCAAGCAAGGAAGACCGCTCTAGTCAGAGAAGGTTCATTGCCGATTTCTATATCTGATCGGGATATTGGGAATTGCAATTATCGTATTCAGAAAATTGAAACCAGGGAGAATCCGAACAAATTGTGGGATCAAGGAAAGCGGATCGGGCTAGGTTGTCGCGATGATGAAGAGGAGGTGATTCAAGAATATCAGAGCATGGAAGACAGAGATCTGGAGTTTATGAAGAGCATAGCAGGAGGTAATCTGAATGGTTTTTTATGAAGATTTATAATTTAAATATAAGAGGTCTGGGGGGAGGAACAAAAGGAAGGTATCTGAAGAGGTGCTTTTCTGTAGAGGAAGTAGAATTTGCATGCCTTCAAGAAACAAAAACAGCAGAAGTCACGGATACCAAGATTTTTCGCTATGGGGGGATAACAATGTGGGATGGATTCATAATGGAGGGATTAACGGCAGTGGTAGTCTTCTTTCGATGTGGCACAAAGAGGCTTTTAAGTTCGAGAGTCACTCTATGGGTACAGGTTACATAGCTGTCGTGGGTATCCATGTCAGATCGGCTCAAAGGTGTTGCGTGGTAAACATTTATGCAACTTGCAACCTAAAAGAAAAGAAAATTTTATGGGAGGAGTTAACAAGCTACAAAACAACATCCCAAATTGAAGTTTGGTGCTTCTGTGGGGATTTTAATGCAATCAGAAGTAAGAGTGAAAGGAAAGGGGTGGATCGGGGGGATTTTTCGAGTGAGATAAGAGGCTTTAATGACTTTATTGAGTCAAATCTGTTATTAGATTTGCCTATTGTGGGAAAGAAATACACGTGGTTTAAAGCAAATGGTACGACGAAGAGCAGGATTGACAGAGTATTAGTTTCTGAGGAATGGTTGCAGAAATGGCCTATGTGTAAACAATATGTCCAACGGAGGGAAGTCTCGGATCACTGCGCTTTGATGATTAAGTGTGTAGACAAGGATTGGGGCCCTAAACCATTCAGATCTATTGATGCATGGCTGCTTGAGACAGGGTTTTCAGGGATGGTGGAGGAAAAGTGGAGGTCTTATGAGGGCCAAGGAAGTGTGCTAAAGGTGCTTAAGGACAAGCTCAAACTTCTCAAAGCGGATTTAAAAATCTGGAACAAGGATGTTTTTGGGAATTTGAATGCTTCTAAGCAGTCCCTGCTGAAGGATATGGAGAATATGGATATTCAGGACAACCAAGGATGTTTAGAGGAGAGCCAGAGAAAGCTTAGATCAGATCTGGTAAGGAAACTTTGGGAGGTTGATGCAAAGATTGAATCCCTCATTCGTCAGAAGGCCAGAGCCAATTGGCTTAAATTTGGCGATTCATGTACTACTTTCTTCCACTCGTCTTTGAGATGGAGGAGACTAAGGAATGAAGTGAAGGGTGTTGAAGTAGGGGGTGTATGGTGTGAGGAACCAAGTACAGTTCGGCTTGAAGTTAAGAAGTTGTTTGAATCCAGATTTAAAGCAACAAAAGACTTTGGAGTGAGACTGGAAGCGGTAGAGTTTAAATGTCTTTTACCAGATGTAAGTCAGAGTATGATTGAGGCTTTCACCGAGGAAGAAATTAAAGAAGTTGTATGGCAATGTGAGGGTACGAAGAGTCCAGGTCCAGATGGGTTTAATTTCAATTTTATCAAGAAGAGTTGGAATACTCTTAAACCTGATTTTATAGCAGCGTTGAAGTGCTTCCAGGAAACTGGTGTTATTCCCAAGGGGTGCAATGCTTCATTCATAGCATTAATACCTAAAGTCCGGGACCCGTGTAACCTCAACCAGTTCAGACCCATCTCTTTAGTGGGAGCCATCTATAAAGTTATTTCAAAAGTTCTAGCTGGGAGATTAAAGAAAGTGTTACCCGATCTTATAGATGGTAGTCAATCAGCTTTCATAGAAGGAAGAGGTCTGGTAGATAGTGTGCTTGTGGCAAATGAGGTCATCGAGGACATGAAAAGGAGAAGGAAGAGGGGCCTGTGCTTGAAGGTTGACTTTGAAAAAGCTTATAATTCAGTCAGATGGGATTTCTTATACGACATGCTCAGCAAGATGGGTTTCCATTGTGTATGGACAAATTAGATTAGAGCTTGTATGGAATCTGCTACTGTTTCAGTGCTTGTTAATGGGAGTCCCACGGAGGAGTTTAAACCTACAAGAGGTTTAAGACAGGGCGATCCTATGCCACCTTTTCTTTTTTTAGTAGTGGCAGAAGGCCTTGCTGGACTTGTACGGCAAGCACTAAGAGCTAATCTTTTGTTCTGCTGTGAAGGTAGGAAATAAGGAGGTAGAGGTTTCTTTTCTCCAGTTTGCAGATGATACTCTTTTCTTCTGCGAAGATTCATGGAGTAACGTGGCTATAATGAAATCCATTTTAAGGGGGTTTGAGATAGCTTCAGGTTTGAAGATCAACTTTCACAAATCAAGATTAGCAGGTGTGAATGTGCAGTCAAATAAGCTTCTCAGTTATTCTAAGTTCTTGAATTGTAATCTGATGGGAATACCCTTCAAGTATCTGGGATTAGAAGTGGGAGGGAATCCAAGGAAGAAATCGTTTTGGGATCCTGTAATAAGCAAGCTCAAAACAAGGTTAAGTGTGTGGAAGGGGCGGTTTTTATCTTTGGCAGGAAGGACGTGTGTTATCAAGTCCGTTCTCAATGCAATACCTCTCTCCTATCTATCAACCTTCAAAGCGCCAGAGTCCATCTACAAAAGCATTATCAGTATTCAAAGGAGGTTCTTGTGGGGGTGGGGTAAGGAAAGGAGACCCATTGCATGGGTAAGCTGGGAAGACTTGTGTAAGCCAAAAGAGGATGGAGGGTTGGGGCTAAAAGATATTAAAAAAGTTAATGCTGCTCTCCTAGCAAAGTGGAGATGGAGGTTTCTGTCTCAAGACAAGGGGAAGTGGAAGGAGGTGTTAGAATCCAAGTATGGGGGGGAGCTAGATTGTCCCCATTTACCAGTAAAATATCAATCTTGGTGGTGAAGAGATCTAGTAAAGGTGTGTAGGGAGGGAGGTGGAGAAGGGTGGTTCCAAAAGGAGGTTCATTGGGTATTAGGTAGGGGAGATAAGGTTAGATTTTGGGAAGATGTGTGGATTGGAGACACGAGCCTTAGATCTTTGTTTCCTAGATTGTATTCTCTGTCGGCAAATAAGGAGCAAACAGTTGAAGAGGTCGGGATGTGGGAAGGCTTGGATTGGAAATGGAGGTTAGGATGGAGACGTGAAAGATTTGAATGGGAATTGGAGATGGAAGAAACTTTTTCTCAATACCTAGAGGGGGCTGATGTAAAGCAAAAACAGGGAAGATGTAAGAGTTTGGGGGGAAGAGAATCTGGAGAAGTACTCAGTCAATGCAGCTTATAAAAGTTTATCTGTTGGACGTGGGGGTACCTATCATGTAGCTTTTGAATACCTTTGGAAAGCTAAAGAGTTTCCCAATGTCCTATCAACATCTTGGAGGGCTTTAGTAAATAGGATCCCAACTAGGGAGGGGCTGAGTAGAAGAGGAGTACAACTGAGTTCTCTAGCTTGTGTGCTATGTGATGTGAAGGAGGAATCTAGTCAGCATTTGTTCCTAGAATGTACTTATGCACAACAGGTCTGGTTTCTATGTCTTAAATGGTTAGGAATCATTTTAGTTCAGCAAAATAGCCTCAAAGATCACTTTCTGAGTTTCCACATACCTCAAGCTAGTTTCAACCAAAACTTGGTCTTAAAAGGTATTTGGGCTGCCATTGTGAGGTGTATATGGGACCAAAGAAATGCCATTATTTTCAAACAACATGTAGTTGATGCCGAAGAGATTTTGCAAATGGCACAGCTTAAGTCGTGGTTGTGGATGAAGTATAGAGCTTCTAATAACTCTCACTCGTTTACGGATTGGTTACTTAACCCGTTTGTTTGTTTAAAAAGCATTAATTAGTGGGTTTTCTATGGAGGCAGAGGGTGGCAAAGGAATTTACAAAAGAAGGGGAGGAATTTAAGATGGGCTTGTAAGAAGGAGTAATGAGGTTAAGGACAAGTGGATTCGGTTTTGGTTTATGCGGAAAGTTATTCTCAAACATAGGTAATGCCAGGCTGTATCTGTGTTGTTGGTGTGACTCTGCTGCGAATTCCAGGAAGTATACTTGTAGTGCAAAAACACTGGAATACACTTGGTTCTCTGTATTGAATCTGTCATGGGTGTGATTATGCTCAGTTTACTGGTTTGTGCTATAGTTTGGAAGGAACAGCAGTAGCTGGGTCTGGCCTAGCTTGGAGGATCAGGTTCCCACGGGAAGAGGGTACTGACAGGAGTTTAAACGTCTCTATGTTGTGTTTGGATTTGATGGTTTGCTCCCTGTTGTAGTTATAAAAACAACAGCCTAGGTTGCCATCCGGTTAATTGGGAATGGAAGCTACAGGATCAAAGTATGGCATTTGGAGCAAAAATGTGACTTTGGAAGTTCAGTAAACGAGAGAGATTTACGTCAAGCACAATGCCACCTGATTGCTAAATTGAAGGAGTTCTCTGATATGATGCTATGGGCTGCTATGAGGTGGTTTGGACCATCTGATTAAATTTGTGCCTTCTGATCTACTGCCAACACTGCATGGCTTGAGATGGAGATAAATTTTAATTGTGTATGAAGCAAAGAGGAGCAGTGTTGCTGTATTTCGCTTAGCAGTCACAAGATGCAGATCCAGGGGGGTTTTCTAGGGATGCAAAGAACAAAACACTGAGTGATATAGGTGTTTTTAATCAAAATTCCCCTTGACGAATCCAAAATAGTTGATGGCAGGTGAAAACAAGCGGAACGTTAACTGGCTTAGTGTTTTAAGGCAGTTAGAGTGAAACTTTAATAAGTGACTACTTTTTTGTGGTTTTTTTGTGTGGTGTTTTGGTGCTGCTGGTTTCTTCAGTATCATTATTGGGGCATCACAGCAGCCACTTTTGCGTGTGCCGTTGTCAATACTTCTTTACGACATTGCCATTTGCTGGTGTACGCGGTTGTGCAAGATTGGCTACCTATGGATTGCAGTTAATCTATTCTGTGAGGATTGGGTAGGACATGTTGTTTTAAGAGGAGAAATGGAACAAAGGACAGTTGGGGCTGTTATGTGTGATGGCATTCGGTCTTAGAGTTCTGAAGACTGACAAAATGACAAAGTGATCAGGCTGGTGTGTGGCTTTATGCAGGGTGTTTATAGGGGCATCAGCTACCCAAAGGCAATTCAGCAGTATGGTAATTCCAGCAACATACCTCTGCTGGTTTTATGCAGTCCAAGGTCATTACGGCAATCACATATACTATGTGTTGTATTATTATAAATGGTTTATCCCTAATTCTACTTAAGACAGGTGTAGTAACAGTATAAGGGTTGGGACACTCCTCAAGTGTTTCTTTTTATTCTATTAGTTCATTGCTGATAAAAAAAAAAGAGAGGAAATTGAGAATATTGATGCAAAGTCAAAAGAAAATAATCTCTCCAATGTGGGGGCTTTAAGTTGCTTGTCAAAAATATGAAGATGAAAGGTCACAAACATCATTTAAATAAGTTGAAATTTTTACTTGTTGATTAAAATATCTGAACTTCAACAGACTAGATATGAATTCTTTTAATTTATGAACTAGTTGGATGAATCAGTATATACAATAAATAAATAAATTTATAGTTTTAAAAAAGACTTATTTACATTATTATTACTAGCGGGAACACAGGCGCGTATCCGCATTTCTTATTTTTTCATTTATATATATTTATGTTTAATATTAAAATTTGAATAAATAATATTTTTATTTGTACATTTATCTTAACAATATAAATTTATAATATATTATAAATAAAAAATGACATTATCATTATTATGTAAAATTATTATACTTTGTGTGAATTGGCTTAACCAGCGAGTAATTGATCATCATTCTAAGTGTTTTATTCTTTACAAATTTTATTTCCTAAGAATGTCACACACATTAACCACTTTTGCAATTCAAAACCGTTCGTCTTTTCCAGTATTTCCACTAATATTTTCCTTTCTCTCAAATTTGAAGAGATATTCTTCTTTTTATGCAACTGTTTGAAAAGTAGCCACTTTTTCAATTCAAAACCGTCTCCAACCTCTATTTCAATTTAAAATTGTTCCTCCACATATATTACATATTTTAGAGAAAATAAAAAATGACAACAATGTACATAATATAATCAAATATTTATATAAGGATAAAATAGGGAAAAAGTTAAGAGCTGTTAAAGAGGAGAATCCCTTTATATATAGGTATAGATATATATATTTTTAATTAAATATGTTTAAAATAATTAAATAATTATATTTTTTTATCACAATAAATCAAATGTAATATTATTTTAATAATGTGATTTTTAATGAGTAAAGAAATTGAAGTTATTAATTTATAAAATAAACTAAACATCTATATTGGAAAAAATAAAATAAAATAAAATGTATACGTTAAAGAAATAGGAAAAGCAAAATAAGATAAATAAAAGAGATGAAATATGAAGAAAATTAGCAATACATATTTCAGAATCTAAAAATTAGAGTTTTTGAAGCATTGAGGAGACGAAATACATGGTGAAGTGACTGTAATGAAATGTGAAGAGGAGCAGTAATACACACACTGTTTCAGAATCTCAAAATTAGAATTTTGAGAAGGCGGGAGGCATAGTGGCAGCCAAGGAAGACTGTGTGGGCTTGCATTTAGATGTTCGAAGGGTCAACAATGAAGGTGTTTGCTCACGGTGAGCATCACAGCTTGGAACTTCTCGATTTCTTCTTCTATATCTCCTTCTTCCTCTTGTGCTTGACAAATATGAAAGAAAACGCAACAAAATTGAATTTGCGCGCACTTGGGACTATGTAGAACGAATATCAAATAGCATCACACAATGGTTTTTAAGATGTTTTTATATTTTTCCTCTCTCATAGTTTTCTTATATATAATTTTTTTTGCCTAAAATAAGTAACCGTGCATAAACCCACATTTCACCCCTCTCTCTCCACTCTTTTCTAATAAAACGTATCAATCTCTCCACTCTCTTTCCCATTAAGTGAGAACAAATAAAATAAAATTTTAATATTAAAAAACGCTTATTTAATAAAGAAGAATATTACTTTTAAAACAGAAAAGTAACAAATTTCTCCACTCACCTTGCCCATGAGAACAAATAAAATTTTAAAATTAAAAAACGCTTATTTAATAAAGAAGAATATTAGTTTAAAACAGAAAAGTAACCCATTTCTCCACTCGAGTTAAGTGAGAACAAAAATAAATTAACGTACCAATCTCTCCACTTTTTTGTCAGTTAAGTAGTGAGAACAAATAAAATAAAATTAAAAAAATTAAAAAACTGTTTGATTAACTTCTAAAATTATAAAATGTCCAAATAACCAAAATAAATTGATAAAACAAAATATTAAGTAAGGATAAAATAAGAAAACAATTTATAGCAGTTAAAGTGGAGAATCCAAAATGTCCAAATAACCAAAATAAATTGATAAAACAAAATATTAAGCAAGGATAAAGTAAGAAAACAATTTAGAGCAGTTAAAGTGGGGAATCCCCTTTATATATAGGTATAGACTAGCGGGAATCCCCTTTTATTTCTTTAGTATTTTTTTTATTTTTCAAAAACAATTTCTCTTAATAACATTAAAATGAGAAGTTAAAGAGTAGTGGGGAGAAAGTGGGAAGTAGGTACGGAGACAGAAAGTGGAAAGTAGGATATGTGCGTTATGTGTAGTGAAGAATCATAAAGTCTGTTTCTTAAATCAATTTTAATAAAAAAAATATCAGTTTAAATCAGAAAAGTAACGTACCAAATCTCCACTCTCCTACTAACCTGTGTATCCGCATTTTTTATTTCTTTAGTATTTTTTATTTTTCATAAACAATTTTTCTTAATAACATTAAAATGAGAAGTTAAAGAGTAGTGGAGAGAGAAAGTGTGAAGTAGCTACCTATATAGGAGAGAGAAAGTGGAAAGTATAATATGTGGGTTATGTGTAGTGGAGAATCATAAAATCTGTTTCTTAAATTAATTTTAATAAAAAAAAATATTAGTTTAAATCAGAAAAGTAACGTACCAAATCTCCACTCTCCTGCTAAAGTGGTCCACAAAATATTACAAATATCTTTAATTTTTTTATTTAATAGAGAAGAAGATCTTTAAAATAACCAAAATAAATTAATACAATAAATTATTAAGTAAGGATAAAATGGAAAAACAAATTAAGAGCAGTTAAGAAGGAATAAAAAATAACCATAATACAATAATAAAATTAAATATTAATATAAGGATAAAATAAAAAAAAAATTAAGAGCGAGCAGTTAAGAGGGGAATCCCCTTTATATATAGATATAGATTATTATGACTAACTAAAACATATATTCTAACGCAATTCTATCTTCCTATTTTTATTTTTTTATTTTCTTAATGTATCTGAAAAGTATAGTGATTACACTCAATTATAAGTATTTTTTAGATAATGATAACACAGTTATTTTGTAACAGTTAACTACTATTTTCTATTTCATTCTTTGTATAATATATTTAATCTTTGTGCTGTAAAATTTGTGGACAAAGACGTCATATAATCTTTATATATAAGTATATCTTTAATTTAATTTCATCTATTGAAATAGAAAATTACCTATTAAGTTATCATAATTTATTTTGTTTAATATTTGTTTTTCATTTGATTACAGATCCTTGAAACACGATTTATTTCAGGATTAAACACTTAGTTCCGTCTTTGAAAGATATTGGAGCTGAAAGTAGGTTTGTGACTAAAAAATTTTGGCATGGAAATCTCTATAATTTTGTTCCTTCATTCTAATTAGTGATGTGAGTAACAAAATGTCTATCTCTTATATAGATATTTCTCTTTATTTAACTAAGATAAGGTGTGTTTAGTGAGACAAATAAGTGAGTTATTAGTTTATTTCATTAAGTTATAAATTAGTTTGAGCAACAGAAAATGAACTTATTTAAGGGATTTTTAAGTCTATAAGTAATTTTAATTATTTTTTGTACGTTCTTTCATTAAAATCTCTTATATATATTTTAATCATTTTTTTTATCATCATCAATATATTTTCATACAATTTTGTGTGTTTATAACAGATAGCTAAAAGAACAGTTTCAACATTATAATGAATAATAAATATTTATTTTAATTATTACACTAATTTTAATATCTATTACATTTTTTATTTATTTTTTTTATGTAGTTTAAATTAAAAGTTTAAATTTATGAAAATAAATTAAAATTTTAAATTATCTAATAGTTGCTTAAAAAAATTATTTTTTTCATTACAAGAAAAATCATGAAATAGAAACCAATTTTTAAAAACTAAAAATAATTAATTGCTATAGTGACTAAATTAGAGACTATTTTAGATACTAAAATTTTTGGTTTCTAAATTAGTTTCTTTTTAAATGGTTTCTATTTCATGATTTTCTTTGCAGTGTTTTATAAAAATATAAATTATAATTAGATAACAATTTTTTTTCAAAAAGATGTAAATATTATTTATAAATAAAATTTATAGCTATGTCGTTATATGTTTATCAACTTAAATCTATTAATTATTTCAATTCAATAAATTAGTTTATCCACAGTTATATTTTAAAAGTACTCGTTAATTTATAATTAGTTTCTTCCAACATTATGTACACGGACTTTATATATATTATAATTTTAACATTTTCTGAAAACATAATTATTTTTTATTTTACTTACCTTGACTATACCAATACAGTTTTCTTATTAAGTCAAATATAATTTAATTCAATTAAAAAAACATAAAGTTCATCCATTTTTGTGTGTTTTATATAATGAAAAAATAATGGTAATGTAATAACATAGTGTATTTTTATTAATTATAATAAACTATTTAAAGAAATATGTTTATTGAAAATGATTTACAATTTTAATCATTTTAGCTTAATCGATATCTAGAATTAAAGTAAAAATTAAATTACAAAAAAAAGTGTGCAATTTTTATAAGAGTTTTAAATTAATTAACATTTCTTTAAATTTAATTAAGTTAAGTACATAGACCGAGTTCATAATTTTATTCCACTTTATATATGATTGGCTTCTAAAAAGAACACTTGTGATTTCTAAAAAAAATATTAATTTAACATATAATATATCTTTTAAAAAATTATTTAATTAAAATTATTTTTTATATTTTGGAAATTTTATTTTCTTACCTTTTTTTCCCTCTATAAAACTTTGGTTAATTAGTTTGTTCTGTGATAAATTCGAGTTATAAATTAATAAAAAATAAAATAAAATATATATTTTCTATTTAAAAAACTCAATGGTTTTATGATGATTTTGGATTATAATATTAGTAAAAAACCTATAGAAAATTCCTAAAAGTTTGAGCTTTTTATAGAATGAGATTAAAGTTTAAAAGGGAAAACTTTTTAAAATTATTTTGATGATATTTAATTTTTAGTTGACTAGTAAAACAATTTAACTTATAAAAACTATAAATATGAGAATATAAGGATTCTAATATAAAAAAATTCTAAAGATACTAAAAGTGCGTAATTTGAAAATTGATTTTAAAAAATTGTTGAGAGACTAATATAATCTAAAAGGAAGTGTAAGTTTGTAACCCAGACAAATTTAAATGGAATATAAATGTGTGATTATGTATATAAAGTAGAGTTAATTGTGTGTGTATATATCAAATTCTAAAAGTTCTTTTACAATCAATGAGTAAAATAAATTTAATAAATAAGCCTTTTAAAATATTTTTAATAAAAACTATAGAACTCTTCATGTTACCATTATTTATTCATTAAATAATACAAATAAAGTAAATAAATGTGAGTTTTATGTTTTTAATTGAATTGAATTATATTAAAGTTGACTTGAAAAGATTAAAATAGAAAGATTAAAACTACAATGGGCAACAATAAAATAGAAAATTATGTTTCCATGAAAAAAGTATTCATTACACATGTGAAAAAAAGTACTTAAATTTATATCTTACATAAATAATAAACTAAAAAGATCACATATATACTCTAATACATTAAAATAACAATTAGAAATATTAGATAATAAAACTCACAATAAAACATAAAAATAATTGTTTCAAATAAATATTTATGCCTACAATATCACAAGTGGGTTTTGTTTGGATGATATTGGGAATGGAAAAGAAAAAAAAATGGTAAATGCGGTTCTTTGGATGATTCTTGCGGAGGGTTTAGTAGGAGTAGTAGGACAGGCGGAGGAGAAGCACTTGTTAGACACTATTGAGATTGGTGATAGAAGAAGAAAAATGTGAGTATGTTGCAATATGCGAACGATACATTATTTTTCAGTAAAACGAACATGCAAATTGTGATGGCAGTTAAGGCTACTTTGATGTGTTTTGAGCTTGCTTATGGGCTTAAAGGGAATTACTTTAAGAGTAAAGTAGGTGGGGAGGTTATTAACTCTGATAAGCTTTTGAGGTATGCCTCAGCTCTAAATTGTGTTATTATGAAAGCCCATTTTACTTATTTGGGTATGAAAGTAGGTGGAAACCATAAGAGATTGGGCTTCTCGGATGTGGTGCTTGAAAAGATTGAGAAGAGATTGAGGAAGAGGAAAGGGAAATTTTTGTCAATGGCAGGGAGAGTTTGTCTGATTAAATTTGTCCTTAATTCAATCCCCTTATTTCATATCTCTTGTTTTTATATGTCCATGTCGATTTTGAAGGAACTGGAAAAATAATGAAAACTTTCTTGTGGGAATGGGGATCGGAGGGGGGGAAAATAGCTTGGGTGTCTTGGGATAGAATTTGTTCGTCTAGAGAGGAAGGTGAACTTGGGGTAAGAGATATAAGATCATTTAATATTGCCTTACTAAGTAAATGGATCTGACGTCTCAAAACAGATGTAAGTGGTGTTTGGAAAGAAATTTTGGAATCTAAGTATAGAGGTTGAAGGGGGTTAAAAGTACGACCACAAATAATAAGGAATCTCTCTAGTGGAGAGATCTAAAATGTGTGTGGAGTTCAGAAGTGTGCGAGTGTGATTTTGAAGACAAAGTTGAGTGGGTGATTGGGGATGGGAAGGAAATCAGGTTTTAGGAAGGAAAGTGGGTAGATAATGAAACTTTAATGTATAAATACCCAAGACTATATTTGATCGCAATAGATCGTGGTTGTTCTCTAGTACATGTTGGAAGATGGAACAATGGTAGGTGGGAGTGGAAGCAGGGGTGGAGGAGAAATTTGTTTGTGAGGGAAGAAGAGAATTTTGTTGTTCAGCTGTTGCTCTTGTTAGATAATAACACTAGTGCAGAAATGTAAAACAAATGCGGCTATTTTACATTTACAAATGCGGTCATAGAACCGCATTTTATCAGCACGCATTCGTAAATCGGGCATATACAAATGCGGTCATAGAACTGCATTTATAAATTAGATTTACAAATGCGGTTACTTAAAATAACCGCATTTGTATATTATTCTGAATGAGGGATGAGGGTTAGGGGTTTAGGATTTACGAATGCGGTTGTTTATACCAGTAAACAACCGATCGGTTGTTTATACCAGTAAACAATTATCAAAACTGAATTCTAAAGAGTTAGGGATAGAGAAAAAGTACACAGATGTTTATACTGGTTCACTCCAAACCCAGAGCTACATCCAGTCTTGTCAGAAACCCTGAGGAAATCCACTAAGCAATCACAACTTGCACTTACACCACAACCAAGAAAGTGACATTGAACACCTCAAGACACACACTCTTCTTGGCCAACACACCAACACTAAGATTGCTGATCTTGATCCCCTCAAGAACACACAACCAGTCTCAGCAAACACAGAAACGAAAACTTGTTTCACAGAGTACAAGGATTACACTTGTTACAGAAGATAATCTGAAATCAATACAAGTAGAATCCTATTCCACAAACTTTGATCAATCACAAACTTTCAGCAATCTCAGCTCTTTGAAAAACTCCAAAACTTTTAGCAAAAAACTTGTCAAAGATTAATTCTCAAATCTGTTTTTCTGAATATATTCAAAGATGTAGTTTGTTATCAAATCTTAACAAACTCTTAAATTGCATTAAAAGATTGGTCAAAGCATTT
>Ga0123342_1005831_pt1 | contig 17537 bp, 16 predicted proteins | sample Turbeawhitnodule_FD_89960 | JGI IMG/M metagenome (GOLD analysis project Ga0123342, IMG submission 89960) | Root nodule microbial communities of legume samples collected from Mexico - Turtle bean Mexico white nodule | ecosystem: Host-associated > Plants > Roots > Nodule | place: Mexico: Nepantla... | reverse complement strand
GGTAGACGTAGGCCTCCCAGGCGAGGAAGTTTTGGCCGTCGAATTTGACGGGACTTACGACGGAAGTGGTGGGATAGGGGAAGGGTGTGGTTTTAGTGGTGGAGGTATCAGAATCATATGCAGGAGCAGAACAAGAAGAAGAGCCAGAACAAGCAGAACAAGAAGAACACGAAGAAGCCATCTATCCAGATTCCAATTCACAAACACCAAAACTGCTCTTAGACATGCATGCACTCTCTCTCTCTCTCTCTATATATATATATACCAAAATATACGCATACGTATATACATACATGAATATCAGATTATAAATACGGAAAATCTATATGATTTCTTGATTTATTTAGGGATTTACCAACCAAATAAATACAAATATTTAGATACACTTTCTTTAACCAGAATTTTTTTTCTTTTTGTAGATATCTTTTTTTCTTGCATAATAAATGAATAAATTAACTTTTTATCTTTAAATCTTGGTGTAAATTATAAAATCTTAGATAAAATATTCAAAATTGTCTTTACTCATAGTTATTTATTGTGTTATCTTTTAAATCTTAACTAACTAATATTGTTTATTTAATCTTAACTAGAGTATTTAAAATTATATTTTCTCATAATTAGTTGTTGTGTTATCTTTTAAATCTTAACTAACTAAATTTATTAAAGTTTGAATTTTCTCCAACATTAGCATTAAGTGCTACAAATAAATATTCTTTTGTTTATTCTAATATTTTGAATAATTTAATTGATTATAATTTTTTCTCGAACGGATGTTGAGTCCTACAAAACGATTATTCTTCCGCTCCCTTCAGCGGTTATTGTTATTGTCACGGTTAACTTCCTGCTTTATTTTGAAGAAGACACTCCAACGTTCAAGTAAGTTAGGGTGTCGGCACTCGGGTGTCAGAGTATTGTAGATAATGACGTACCTGGTTCTTGGAATTTGTGCTATTTATATTACCTTAATGAGTCTTTGTTGGTGGGCCGGATTAAGATGTTGATTTATGTTTAGGGTTGTGTTAAACAACCCTTAATTGTGGATTAACTTGTTGACTTGGTCAACTCATGGCTCGTCGTCATGGGTCGGCCGGTCACGTGTCGTCACATGATATTCTCATTGTGGTTGATTGGTTGAATGGTTGAGTTTCTGACCGACTCATTGACTCAATCGGTCATTCTAGTACACTTGCCCCTAGGCTTGAGAGTTGGTATAGTCGAAGAGTTTGAGTGTTGGGTCTCGGTCGCTGGTGTGATGATGAGTGAAGTGATTGGAGGCGACGCCTTAGTAGGTGATGTGACGTGCATTTATGAGAGGTTTTTTTTTGGCGCCAAATGACGTGGACCGTTGGATCAAACTTGACGCTTGGACTTCCAAGACGTCTTCATGCTATAAATAGGGGTGTGAACAGTGACTTCTCACGCTTCTTGATATTCCTTGAGCTGTAATACCTGAACAACTCCGATCGAACTGTGTTGGTGTCTTTGTTCGTCAAAGGTTAGTCATGTCTTCTCATTCTCCTCCCACGTATTCCTCTTTGGCCGCTCCTTCCCCTCTTCCCGAACCTCCCTCGTCTTCGTCTTCTTCATCCACTTCCTCCTCCAACAAAATCCTTTCGGTCGGGGCAATTCAAACTATTGCCCCAGAGATGGAGGAAGTGAGGGATGATGACGTGGGCAACGTGTCAGACCGGCGAGCCCTCATAGCCCAAGGTGTTTGGGATCGCGTCCGTGTTTCATACGGACCTTGTCCTTATTGTCGTTCGGTCCTTGCTCGCTGGACGACTGTGTATACAAGGAAGGGTAATCTACCGAACCCCCCTTCTTCTTCATGTATAGCTGCTTTTTTTCTGACTTGCACGTGTTGCTTCCTTTCGACACGTTTAAGGTGGGTGTCCTTCAGGCACTCAACGTGGCGTCGAGTCAGTTGCACCTGAATACGTGGGTGTCCATGTAGACTTTTCGCGTGGTGTCGGTGTACGTCTTTTTGCAATTCTATACCTCTCACTTGTCCGACCTGATTGGCTGACACTCTTTGATCAATCGGGCGGGCAATGTCTTGTTGAAAGCCTTCACGACATCATCTTACAAGAACTTTAAAAAAAATTCTTTAAGGTGTTTGTGGAGTCGGCGGATACGTCCCATATACATACATATACATACGTACATACATGCATATGTATGTATATTAGAGTATCAAATTGTAAATAGGGAAAATCAATCATAGGTATATGGTTTCTTGATTTATTTAGGGAAAAAAGGAAATAGGTTTCTTATTTTACACAACAAAACAAAAGAACCAACCAAATAAATACAATATAGAATATGTTATTTAGATACACTTTCTTTAACCAGAATTTTTCTTTTTTTTTTCTTTTTCTAGATATGTTTTTTTCTTGCATTTTAAATGAATAAATTAAATTACTCCAAAACAGATCGATATTCTTTGCTTCCAAGTTGTAAATTTTATCTTTAAATCTTGGTGTAAATTCTAAAATCTTAGCTATAATATTCAAAATTGTCTTTAGTCATAATTATTTATTGTGTTATCTTTTAAATCTTAATGTTCATTTAATCTTAGCTACAGTTTTTAAAATTATCTTTTAGCATAATTTGATAATTTGTTGTCGTGTTATCTTTTAAATCTTAACTAACTAACATTATTTATTTATTAAAGTTTGAATTTTCTCCAACATTAAGTGCTACAAATAAATATTCTTTTGTTTATTCTCTAATATTCTGAATAATTTGATTGATTAATAAGTGGTATAATTTAGATTGTGATTTAATATATGGAGAGAAAGTGTGCAATGCAAAGATTGGGTTAAGAGAAAAAAAGAAGGGAAGTTTAGCTTACCAAAGCGCGGTTTTCAGATGGATTTGTTGTTGAAGAAATATTAGAGGTTTGGGGTTCTCTCTTTCCAAGGCAGTAAAAATTGAGATAATCTTGTGGATGATATTTATCAGAGAGACCTGCTTTTGCAAGGGCATCAGCTATAATCTTGTACATCATAGACATTGTCTGTCCCTATAGTCAATCAAAGTTCAAATACAAAGGTTGTAATAATTAACTACCTTTCAGACATCAATCATAGTTCTTATGCCAACACAACAACAAACACACAAAAAATGCACACATCTAGAATACAACAGACTGCAAATTGGTCTCACCTGCCAGAACAAGATTTCTTGAACAGCAGCACTTGTTGGAACACCCTCTGGCCACATTGGTATAACTATATATACACAAAAACGTTCATTTACACTGATCTTACCAGCAATTTTCAAAGCCAACTCCATAGGAACCAAGTGGTTTGCACCTGTTGAGATAAGAAATTGACCTTACAGTTGCAGTGCATTTTCAAAAGCTGCAAACATAACATGCAACACAACAGAATTTTGATAAAGATGTGGGAAAACTAAGTTGATCTACCTGCTTTGTTTTTGTATGAAGGCCAATGATAGGAGGAGCCCAAAAAATACTGATTCTCAATATATACAAAGTGCTCGGCTGATCTTATTGCTTTTATATAAGCAGTGTGGACGCTTTGATCAACTTTCAAATTTTTTCCACACAAAAGATTCTGAACAAAAAGGAAGTTAAGTACTAATTTATCTCTATATAACTTGAATAAACACCCCAATGTGAATTTCATGAAAACAATATGCACTCAAAGTATAAAGGGGAATCACTTTGTCAACATCCTTGCAATACAACCTTACCTGAGCCTTAGCTTTGTCAACATCCTTTGGAAAGCCTTTTACAGATCCAGAATCTATGGACCTAAACACCTGTATTTAAATGCTAGTTCATAATCTTTCTGAACTTATCAGTAAGGATGGTACATGTCATCAGATTCTATCCACATATTTCCATACCTGCACATTCCAACTCTCAGGATCATTTTCATCTGTTACATAAACAGCTTTTTCACCACTGGGGCAAGGAGCAGGTTTGACAATCCATGAAATTCTGTCCAGCCGAAGCAAAGCATCATCATGCCAGTTTGTCACCTTTTTGAGCCTGAAGTCACGCCACTTTTTGGCCTTCCTCCATCTTTGTTCAAAGTTGGTTAATATATCATATGCTGCTGGACCTTCAATTTTGCAATGTAAGTCATGCCATGGTTGCCTTGGGGCACAAGAATTCGAACTTAGTTGCTGCATATAGCACACAATTTGCAATGTAAATTCCTGTGATATTTTTTCCCTTTATTTGGTGCTGATGTGTGCATTTTTTTTTTCCTTTTCTCTTCCACCATCTATGTGATTGACATAATTGATTATTTAAAGTGTACACATTCATACCAAAATGTCTCCATATAATGCAACATGAAGATCAGATGTTAAATAAGTCACCTAATTGCTGTAAGTTTATTATGCATGAACAAGTCAGCAGATAAGAAACATGTCACAAAAAATACCACGTTTGAAACTCAGGACACCATGTTCTGAATGACCTTTAAATTTTATGTGATTTCACAAAATTCAGCATATAAAACAACAATAAGATAATAAAAGATTCACACCACTTTTAACCCAAAACATTAAACTTTAAGATAATAAAATTTGTGGATTTTCTTCTTTATATATTGTTCAATCTTTTTATTTTTATTTGAATTCATAAGACTTTGCTGTTTTTCCATGCACTCAAGAAAAGGAAAGTATGCATATAAAGACATTTTGTAAGATTCCCCTGGTACTTTATTTTTTGAATTCTACAGTGTTTACAATAAAAACTTACTTGAAAAGAAGGATTGTGAAAATCATTATGAAAAACTGTATCTAGATCACGAAAAAGCCTATGCTCAGGCGTATCATATCTACCATCACATAGATCCAAACCACCAATAAAAGCTGTTATTTTCCGATTATTCCCAGAACCTAGACTGTCTACAGTCACACATTTCTGGTGATGTGTAAAGAGGGTTCCCACAACCTGGACCAAATCATTCAATCAAATTAGTATTGTTTTGAGTTTTAGCTGAAAAGGAAAAAGTACAGTACTACATTCAAATGCAACAACTCCATGCCTGTTGCTTGAAAATACTGAGTTTATTGCTTGCATAACGTGGAGATAGCACACAATGAACAGTGGAATGTTTGAAAAACTTCTTAGTTTCTTCATCATGAGTCTGCATGACACCATCCTGCAATAAAGAAAATACTACAAAGTTGTTATGCAACCATATCTTCATTACAACAATCCATGAAGGAAATATCAAGAGCCTAGCACCTCATTACTCAAAGTTAGTAATTCACAAGGAAGTCTAAGCAAATCCACCACCATAAAGAAGAAACATAACTATCTTTTACTTCAGAACCAAAATAGGACTTTTCTTTGAACAACTTTATGGTATGAAAGCAATATTATGGATTTATAAAACACTAACTTCCCTAGAATTTGTTGAGGAAATGAATAGACACCATTATGGTCAGGGTAAAGAGATTACTGTTTTCAAAAGAAACTTGTCATGTGAAGTTCTGTCATCCCAAATCAGCATAACCACTCTGAGTCCTTCTTGTGACTTGTACTTCAACAGTTCTCCAAGGGAAAGCTCTCCCCCTGAAGGTACTGGTTTTGTTGCCTCTCTCACAAGCCTCACAGGGTGGTAAACAGACCATCCTATAATGTATATCATGTGATGAGCTTCCAAAATTGCATGGCATATGTCCTCCCAACATTTACTTTGCTGAAACACTTTTCCACCATCAAGTGGAATTTCAGGTAGCATACCATCTGGTAAATGTGCATCTTGATATAGAGTCACACTCCCTCCTTTTCTGAGAGGGAAATAGGTTTTAGGAATTCCTAAATATGCTGTTCCATCCTCATTCACCCTTTTTTCTGAACGGTTGGCTCCAATTGGCTTATATTGAACAGAAATATGCAATTCAGGATAAGGTTTTAAGCAGTTTCCACACTGACCAATGATAGGAAACCAATCATTGATAGTATTTCCTGAAACTATCTTGTGAACAGGTATCTCCACCACTCCAATGAGTTCAGCTCCAAGAATATCATTATCCTTCACAACGAACTCCAATTTGTGAGCAGGGTGAGCAACAGGCACAATAAATTGCTCATCCCACAAAGGGTTCTCACAGTTAGGAATCACTCTAGTTCGAGCCACGGTTGCCCCAGATATGCATACTGAAACATAAGGGTCGCTTGTTATCATCTTATCTTTTCCAGAGTGTGACTTTAGTCCTTTCATAAATGGAGGATGGCACATGTTGCCCATAGTCATACATTTTCTAACTGCTTCAGAAGATAAATCTAAATTTGGAAGAGACTTGGCTTCAATTATCAACAGATCCAAGTCCCCATGTAAGAAAACCGCTTCATTATGCCCTTCAGGCTCCCTGGGTGGAGTAGGGCCTTGGGGAATGCCACGAGAATCCATTCCAACCTGAGAATTCAAAGATGCATCTTTCTAAATTTAACACTTCTAAAATCCAAATTCTAGATGCAAAAGCCTTATGGAAAATGATTTAAAAAATGTAACATGTCTATCACCTTAAGATCCTTTCAGTTATCTCATGTCTTCATCTTTTAGTCCTAAGGAAAACATGCATGAATCCATTTTCAACCTGTTTCTTCAACAAGTTCTTAGGTTCCAGTCTCTTCAACAAAAGAAGAAGAAGAAGAAGAATGATCACATGGAGAAGAAGCCAACAACAGGAAAAAGAAAATAAAACAGGAAAAAGAAATGAGATTTGGGTGTATATGGATTCCTGTAACAGTATTGCAATTGAGAGCATGGTCCAACACCACCTCCACAAGCCGAAAATGGTGGCAAATTTCATGGATTCCAGAATTGGCAAATTCCAAACCAAAACCATGCATGGAAGAAAACAATTACAAAATTTATAAAATAAATATCAAAACTGAAAGAGATTGGTCATGTGTCACTTTCTTTAATGACAAAAAAAAAACAAAAACCCTCAATTACTTTTCTCCATTTATTTACGTAAATAAAATATTTTACTATTCATTCATGTTCAGAAATCTGTTTTGGGAACCAATTTCTCAGCATTTTTTTTTTCTTTTTAAAACCCTTTTGAGAAATACATTATTTTTAAAGAAATTATTGACTTTGATTTTAACAATTAGTTTAGTTTTTTTTAAAATTCACTTCTCAAAATAAAAAATAATCAAAAATTGATTTTTTAATCATTTAGAAAATTAAATATTTTTTTGAATAAAATTGAGGGCGTGGTTATAAAATTAAAACAAACAATTATTTAGAATAGAAATATAAAATAATTTTAGTTTAATTAAAAATATTTTTTTTGTAATTAATAAAAATCCTGTTTAAATAACATATAGATTTATAATATAACCAATGTGACATTAATATAATAATTTTCAAAAAAAATAATAAATTGTTATGAAAAAGAATAAAATCATTCTTAAGAACTTTTGTTTTAAAAAATTATAATGAGTTTAAATTATATATACGTGGAGTAGATGGTTATGGTTCTTTAATTGTTAATTTATACAAATAGATAAACTAATTAACCTAATTATATATTTTATTTATTTTAAATAATATTGAATTAAAAAAGTTTTGACATTAGCGTAGATAAATATATATATACAAAAGAATAAAAATAATATCACGACTTGACTGAATTAAATAGAATTTGTATAGTATAAAAAGAATAAGTTTATGGTTGATGGCTTGAACTTTCCTTTTAGGAAGACTTTTTTTCAATGACATGAATTACTATGAACATCTTTTAGGATATTGATGTTGGACCATATTGATCATAGATAAATTTGTATGATTTTTTTTCTCTTTTATTTGAGATTATTTGAGCGGCTAATAGTCTTTATCACATAGTTTGTCAAATACACCATGACTAATAGTCTTTATTACATAACTTGTCCTAATAGTCTTCATGACATAACTTGTGGAATAATAATCTTATATATGTTTGAGACGAAATGTTTGTAATATGTGTTGTCATGGTGAACACATTTTTAAACACGAAATATTTTAAAATGGACCAATAAGTTCGTTGAGTAAAACTGAGAATAACCCAAAATTAATGCCTCAGAATTCAGATTACAATAATTAATAAGAGTGCAGATTATTCTCTCAACCAAATAAGCTTTTGTTATTATCTACAGAGGCTACAATCTGCATACTGAAAAATTACACAATCAAAGTGCAGTGCATGACTTAAATGCCCCAATGAAGAAGCTGAGGAGGCAAACTAAGCAGAAGAGCTTACTTCTCTTCATTTTCGGGCCTTAACAGCCCACATTGATCAAAATTGGTAGCCTGATTAACCTGTAATAAATAGAAGAACATAGAAGTTGTTCAAAATAAGATATACAAAATTGCATTACACATTGTATTGATCGGAACAAGACAACAACCTTACAAAATGCTGGTTAATGTTAATATGCTGCAGTTTCACATTAATTGCAACATTATAGTTAGAGTAAGTTCATCTTATTTATGTAAACTTTTCAGAGATTATCCACTGGGATATGCAATTTTGCTTATGCATTTATCTAAAGTAGTATTCAGGGGATTTATAGAGAAATTTAGCGTTTGAAATGAGAGAAATTATGTCTACAATTCTCAGATAAAACAACTTAGGCCTCCTCAAAATTTCAGATGCTGGAATTCAATAAATCCTGGTTTTAACTTTTGTGGCATAAACAGTATTAATTTATTTATTTCACAATTTCATATACTTGTCTTGGATTCTTCCACTAAAACCTCACTGCAACCTTATTTTTGCCACTCAACTGGGCATTAGTCAAATCAGTTAATTTTCACAGCAAATGTACGTTATGTAGCAGCATGTTGGATCTCATAGGACATATCTTACAACGAGAGTAAAAGGGTGTACATGCACTGCTACTTATGAAATAATGATTGTTCACACGTCAGAACCATCTATAGTTTTCAAGGTCTACTTGAATGTTTAATGCACATGATAGAGTTTTGACTTTGGACATTTAAAGCTTTCAAGGTAAGAATTAATGCAAAAGGAAACCTGGAAGGTTCAAATTCCTCACTTTGAATCAGGCAATCACTTATGTTCTATGATTGGAGGCAAGGAAAGGTGCTAGAGTTTGGCTTGGTACATTTGAAACAGCTAAACACTATATAGTATATAAGAGTATTTTTCCGGCCAAACAAGGAGAAGAAAAAAAACTAGAATGCAACTAATGTTGCTTACTTGGCCTTGGACTCTTAGCGAGAATATCTACCTTTCAAAAAAACTCCGCAACTTGGCTTGCATATCTGCACCACAGGCAAAACAAAAAATTACATTGCATTAAGAATCAGAACTTCCCTTATAAAAAAAAATCATTTCCTTTTATGATTAGGTGATTATATTTGAACAAAAAACTATCCCATGATACCTGTCTACGATTAGGTGATATTGATAATAGTTGGCACTACCAGTAGTCCCCACACGAGCAGGATCCATCACGAATATGATGAAACCGATTGGTGTCTCTCACTACGATTTCCCTCTTAACCACCAATGACACATATTTTATAGCTGAGTGGCAATCACCACAAACCCTAATATTCTTCATTATGCGTATAATTGATCCAGGAGGAGTATTCAGAAGGGCAAATGCAAGAGCCAGCTTCTCACTATGATACTGTAAATTTAATTCCTTCTCTTGTTGGTCTACAAACAGATGCACATGACTAGTGTCAGGAACATAGCCAATCTCCTTAATTTTCTGATTTAGCTCCTCCCACATTTTATGGATCTTATCTTTCTGTGGATGAGCAAGGTCATTTGCCACAAACACGTGAACAGAATTTTCAATCTCAACCCAGCTACATGCTGGTTCCTTCTTCAGTCCACTATTTTTCATTATCTTTCTGACTTTTGCAACGTCCTCCCACCTCCCAGCAGAGGCATAAATATTGGCGAGTAACGTATGTGTCCCTGGATAAGAAGGATCAAGCTCAAAAACCCGCTGGGCAGCATATGCACCCATTTCGGTGTTTTTATGCATCTTGCAAGCACCAAGCAGAGCACCCCAGATAGCCCCAGTGGGCTCAATTGGCATTTCTTCTATGAAACTCTTTGCCTGATCAAGAAGACCAGCTCGACCAAGAAGATCAACAATTGTCGCATAGTGTGAGACTTCTGGTTCGATATGGTATTTTCTCATCAATCCAAAATAATGTTTACCCTCGTCCAAAAGTCTAGCACGGCTACATGCAGTAAGAACGGAGAGGAATGTTATATCATTGGGCACAATCCCAAACCTTATCATTTCTTCAAAATGCTGCACTGCTTCCCTCCCAAGCCCATGCTGGGCATACCCTATCAGCATGGAATTGCAAGAAACAACATCAATTTTCCCCAACTTGCCAAAAACCTTCTCTGCATCCCAAATGCTGCCCGACTTTGCATACATGTGAAGTAGGGTGTTCCCCACATAACCAACCAACTTCCTACCCGATTTCATCAAATGCGCATGAAGCCATTTCCCTTGCTCCAAACACCCCATACTCGAACAAGAACACAAAAGTGCCGAATAAGTAAACTCAGTTGGCCTATAACCTTCCCTTTGCATCCTCACAAACATAGCCAAAGCCTCCTCTCCTTCACCCTTCCTAGCATAACCGGTTATCAAAGCATTCCAAGAAACCTCATTCTTACAACCCAACTCATCAAAAACCGACCTTGCCTCCCCTAAGTAGCCACACCTAGCATACATATCCACGAGGGAACTCCCCACAAACACATTAGAGTAACATCCATACTTCCAACAACAAGCATGAATCTGCCTCCCATAACCATAACTTGCTATAAATCCACAACATTTCACCAAGCTCGACAATGTGAACTCATTCGGCCTCGCACCCTCCCGGAGCATCTTAGGAAACAACACAAGTGCGTCATTGGCGCTTTCATTCTGAGCATACCCAGTGATCATGGAGGTCCAAGTGACCATATCCCTGCACGGCATTTCATCAAACATGCGGCGCGCGTCTTCCAAACTGCCACACCTCGCGTACATAAAGAGAACGGAGTTCTGAATAACGAGGTCATTCTTGAACTCTGAATTGAGAATGTGGAAATGCACTAGTTTTCCTTCTCTGAGCTTCCCCAACTGGGTGCACCTCTTTAGCAACGTGTTGTACAAGCTTCTGTCCGGTTTGAGCGAACCGCACTGGATGAGGTCCAGAACATGAAGACCAAATTCGGAGTTGTTCAGACTCCGTCTCAGAATGTTCCTGTCGTCTATAACGCGTGATGAAATGTCTGATTCTGATAGCGTCGCTGTAACTGCAGATTGCCACAATGTACGACACCCACCCAAATGTCGTTTTATAGATTTATCTGCACTTCCAATAAAAAACTTAACTTAGAAAACAAAAATAAACCTGCAATGGATAAATTAAAATGGAGCAACTTTTGAAAACCCAAAAAAAAAAAAAGTTTCACATTGGATCATCCCTTCCTCAAATCTCGATCCTAATTGGGATCAAAACTCACTAATATTTGAAACTTAAAAACTGAGTAATTCTAAATAAAAAAACAAATTTTTGAAAAATATACTTATATTTCCCAAACTTTTGCCTCTTTTTGTAAATAAATGTTTTAAAAATTTAATTTTGTACACGTGGGAGTTTGGTCCTCATAAAAATTTAATTGTATATTTAGTCTTCTTGTTTTATAAAATTGAACAATTCATGTCCACACATATCAAATCTATAATAAAAATGCTGATGCCTCTATAACTAATAATAATGTTACTTGATATATTAATGTATTAATTTTTGAAAAATTGAAAGACCAAACATATTATTATATTTTTATATGAACAAAAATCAGATTGGGATTCATTCTTCATAGAAATTCAAGGCAAGGGCTGCAACCTCTGTCACCTTTGTGGGGACTCAATGATGAATGAAATTGGGTTTATATTCTTAGTTAGTCTTGTTTTTCTGTATTCAGGATATTATTATGCATAGTGTTGCCGTTTCATTTCACTGTTGTGCCAAACTTTTCTTTTTTCTCAGAATTTGCGATTGATTCTGGCTTAATGTATTGTTGCAGATCTTTGGGTCATCTTTTGGGGGTTGCAGGTAAAGAAATATCGTTACTTTCCAACTAACGCCCCACTTTTTTGCCCTTGTTGTTGCAGATCTAAACCACTTGTGTGTTCTTCTCACTCTTGCATAGCTGAGATTTTTAGTTTTGCTGTTTTTATGTTTTCAGATAAACGAGGTGTTTAGTTTGCAATTGTTGACAAATGGGGGAAACGATAGGACCTCGTTTATACTGTTGTTGTAATTGTAGGAACCAAGTCTCCCTCCATGATGATATAATTGCTAAAACCTTTCAGGTTGGGATATTTTTTTCCTGTTTCTTTATCAAACTTTTATAAATTTGTGGACATTATTCTTGTGTTTTCATCAGAAGAGATGAAATTTACATATGCTTTCTCTCCTGGGTAGTTGGTTTGTTTTCAGTGCTAATAAAATGGTCCTTTGTAAATCTCCTCCTGTATTGTGCTTTCTTTTAGGTTGTTTTTCATTTGAAGAAGGTAAACTGGTGGCAGGGGTAAGATCATGATCATATTGTTTTGTGTTAGATTTCTAATACTTGAGGTGAAAAGAAGAGGTAGAGAAAGAGGAAAAGTAGAGTGCAGTGTTATCAGTGTCGGAGGGCAAAAATTGTCTCTTATTAAAACATGCCATTGCTGTCTATGGTACTGCCATAGTGAGTTCCCCTTCATGGATTGGCTATGCAGTTGGCAAAAGTCCAACATGGTGGCTATGGTTTCGCCTTTTAACAACAATAATAGAGACAAACTAATAGATGTGATGTGACTTTTAACAACAATAATAGAGATAAACTAATAGATGTGATGTGATAAAGTAGTAGGAAAAGAGCTTAGAGGTGAGTATGTTAGAAATGAGAAAGTAGAAAGAAATCATGAATCAGATATAATGCATCAGATATAAAGAATCAGATATAAGATCATATATATATATATATATAAATACTGTATAAACTTAATCTTATAAGGGAGTTTTATAAGGTTGAATTAGTATAAATCCACCTAATAAGAAGATAAATGATTATAATTTTTTTTTGTTAAAGAAAAAAACTGTAGAAGTTAAGAGTAATGGTGAGGTACCTGCGACCACATGTTGTGGGACGATATATTTAACAAGGAATTTTACATGTTCAATCCCCAATATGTATATCCATTGGGTAAGCTGCAATCACAATATGGTGAATAAAATGAATCTTTGGCTCGGTAGCCTAGAGAATATAGTTGAAGTTAAGGTCTGCAAATGGAGGAAAACAGTGTAAGTTTGTTTTGATGTGTGGCTGGATCCAAAAAGCCAAGAATGTACATTTCTCAGAAGTAGTTTTTTGTAGTGTTTTTAGGGAGATTGCCCATGTATATGAAGACATTTTAAGCACCTTTTAAAGTTCCTTAATACAAACTCATTTTGGCATACAGGAATATGTTTATGGTTAACTTCACCCTACATGCTAGCATGTACTAGGAACTTATGGAACAAGTGATTGATTAAGAATGAACTTTTTTTCATAAGTTAAAGCTAACGTACCAGTTAAGAACTGTTTTTTAGAGAAGCTAATATGAAAAAAGTTCTACAAAAGTAGTTTATGTAGAAGTTAGTTTTATAGTATGGAAATTTTATTTAATTTTTCTTTCTTATTTTATGTTTTGATTAATTTATATTTTATATTATGATTATAATTTGTAAAATTTGTTGTATCCATGTTTCCAGTGTTATATAATATGATATATGTGCTTCCCAGCTTTATGTGTTCTTTGACAATGGGATTTTGGTTGATGAAACTTGTGTAAGTTTTCCTGTATCCTTTAACTGACAGTCCTTTCATACTGTTTTTTTGAGTAGGGAAGGTATGGTCGAGGTTTTCTGTTCTCCCATGCAATGAATATTGTGGTAGGGCCAAAAGAAGACAGACACCTCATGACTGGCCTCCACACTGTTGCTGATGTTTACTGTGGAGACTGCCATGAGGTGTTGGGTTGGAAATATGAAAAAGCTTATGAAGCATCACAAAAGTACAAGGAAGGAAAATTCATACTTGAAAAATCCAAAATTGGAATGGAGAACTGGTAGCATTGACTTATGATTTTCCTTAATATATCAGGTCCAATCATCATGATACTTGTACACTGGTATTGTTAAGATGTACACGGGGAGTCTTATCTTACCTGTCTAAAATTTGTCATTGTTTCTTCAATTTCATTGTTATCTGGTGGTGACCAGAAGTGATGTTAAGATAAGATGTTTATTCCTTGTCCATAAAATTGTATATTAGATATAGTAAATCAACTTGTATTTAGAGGTGGACATGCATATAATTCTAAGTTTGTACAATGTCCCGAATCAGTGGATAAGACCACAATAAACTTTTGTACTATTTAATGTTTGACTCTAACCAGATAATTTACTATAGAATATAGATGCTGCCCAATCCTATGTTTGAGGTGGATTAGGATATTATATATAATGTGTGTGGAAATGATAACACAACCCTTTTATATTATCATTAATATATAAATTAAATAACCCTTTTGTTATCAATTAATTATGAACAGGTATAAATAACTATTTGCTAAGTTATAAATGATTTATATGCTTCATTCTAATTAAATTAGTTAAACTGTTCAGAATAGAATATATGTCGTCTGTTCTTTTATGAGTCTTATCACTAGCAACGAACACATGAATCCCATCTCTATCTTCAATCCAACTGCACCCTGGACTCTTTTTCATTCCCATATCTTTCATTGATTGTCTAGTTTGAGCAAGATAATGCCATTTCCCCACAGAAGCATACAAGTTTGCCAACATCACATAGTTTCCAGGATTATTCGGCTCCAATTCTATGAGCTTTTCTGCTGCTATTTCACCCAAGGTAACTTCATTGTGAATAAAACAACCCCCAAGCAGAGCATTCCAGGTCACTGCATCGGCTTCCATTGGAAGGTTCTTTATAAGTTCATATGCTTCGTAGAGCTTGCTTGCACGACTCAACAGATCAACCATACATGTATAATGCTTCAATGAGGGCACCACACTGTAAGTTGCCATCAAATCAAAGCATTCACGACCAATCTCCAATGATCCAGCATGAACACACGAAGAAAGAACTGCTAGAAAAGTCACATGGTCCGGTCTTACTTTGCCAGCTAACACTCTGTGAAAAAGAGCAATTCCTTCATCCCCGTATCCATGCATGGCATATGCCGTGATCATAGCATTGTGGGACACCAAATTCGGATCTGATATCCTGTTATATACACGATAACATCGCTTAACATCCCCACATTTTGCATACATATCCACTAAGGCTGCTCCAATGTGAACATCTGAGTCGTGCCCGGCTCTTATGGAATATGCATGAACCTGCTTTCCTCGTTGAATTGTAGCCAACTTAGAGCATGCAGCTAAAATCATTCCAACTGTGTATATGTCGGGCCTAAAATTTGCAATCTGCATTTCAGTGAACAATTGCATTGCCGAGTCACACCGTTTATTTTCCACATAACCAGCTATAATACCATTCCATGTATATACATTTGGTTCAAAACCATCTCTTTTCATTTTCTGGAGAAGTTCTCCAATCTTTTCAGTTTGATCGGAGCGGGCATAGCCTGAAATCAAAGCATTCCATGTTGGAAGATCACTTTCACTTACATCATCAAATGCCCTTTGAGCAGCCACTATGTCCTGGCATTTAGAGTACATTTCTACCAAAGCTCCACCAACAAAACTGTTGAACTGTAGACCTTTGACTATTGCATGTGAATGTATCTCTTTTCCTCGTTGAATAGAAGCCATGTCAGCACAGCCAGCAAGGACACTTCCTAGAGTGAAAGAATCAGGTTCAATTCCTACCCCCATCAAATCTCTAAACAAGCTAAAAGCTTCATCAAACAGAGAATAGGCCACATACCCTGATATCATAGAATTCCATGATATTCTGTCCCTTTCTACACCTTTTTTCTCCATCTGATCAAACAACTCCTTGGCCCTAAAGACATTGCCATTCTCCCAGTAACCAGCTATCATTGCATTGTAAGATGCAGCACATTTCCTTGAAAATCTGGAAAACATTTTGAAGGCACTTTTCATATCACCGCACCTTCTATACATATCCACTAACCCATTCACAACAAAAGTATTAGCGAAAAATTCATGTCTAACAACATAGCCATGCAGTTCCTTCCCAAGGTGTAGACATTGCATCCTCCCGCAAGCCGGAAGAACGCTCGCCAGGGTTTGAGCATTCGGTCTCATCCCTGCTTCTAACACCATTCTAGCAAGCAGTTTAACTGACTCAACATAGTAACCGTTTTGTGCGAATCCACCAATCACCACGCTCCAAGAAACAAGATTAGGTGCTAAACCACACTCACCCGCAGTCATATTTTGCAAGAGATCCAACGCCTCGTATACCAGTCCATTAGCAACACGAGCAGTGATCAAAGCATTCCAAGAGACACAATCCTTTTGGGGCATTCCTTCTAGAACTTTCTTGGCCTCATCTAAGCTCCCACATTTACCATACATGTCTATCAAAGCATTGCCAACGTAAATATTCTTAACAAACTCATATTTCAACGCCATCCCATGCATTTGCCTACCCAGCTCCACAGCACAAAGCCCACAACAGATCTTCAACAGCACAGGGAACACAAAAAATTCCAATCCCACTGCTTCATACAGCAATTGTTCAAAGAGCAATAACGCTTCCTCAAAGAACCCCATTTCAACGTGGACACGCAGGAGGGCGGCCCATGAGTGCAAATTTCTAAAGGGCATTGTGTCGAACAGGTGGCATGCGTTCTGGAAAGAGCAGAGTCTAGCGTACATCTGGAGCAACTTGGTGGTAACAAACTCGTGGGCTTGAAACCCTGATTTTATGGAGTGGGCGTGAAGCTGTTTTCCGAAGGTGAGGGACCCACAAGTGTCGAGAATGGAAGCATAGGTGGTGGAACTCGGTGGGTGGTGGTAAAGTTTGGATTTTGGGATTAAGGAGTGAGGAAGAGAGAGGCTTGGTGGGTTGGTAGAAGAGGCAAGTGATGGGAATTGAGTGAGGGGTGGTGAGGGAGTGGGGGCTTTCCAAACCAAACTCTGCATCTTCAAAACACAAACAATGGAACACAACACACCATAAATACTATTAAGATTACAATATTAATTTTCTCTCAAGTCTCATGATGAACTTTCAAATCTCACATTAAAAATAACCTGTTAAGTTCAATTTCTTATATGTAAAACAAAATTGTCTTATTATTTGAAGTACACTAATACATGAAATCACTTACTTTCTAGTAGGAGGAATAATAGAGAAAGTTGGACAGTGAACATGACTCTCCTATATATATATAAATACAAGTTTCAAAATTTATCATTATATAATCTCGAATGATAACCAAATTAAAGATGACTTCAACATAATAATCAACTTCATTAGTCTACACTTGATTCAATCGAAATATTTTATAGATT
>Ga0123342_1005830_pt1 | contig 17538 bp, 8 predicted proteins | sample Turbeawhitnodule_FD_89960 | JGI IMG/M metagenome (GOLD analysis project Ga0123342, IMG submission 89960) | Root nodule microbial communities of legume samples collected from Mexico - Turtle bean Mexico white nodule | ecosystem: Host-associated > Plants > Roots > Nodule | place: Mexico: Nepantla... | reverse complement strand
TCACCACCACCACCTTCACCTTCACCACCTCCTCCATACGTATATAAGTCTCCCCCTCCACCTTCTCCGTCTCCTCCTCCACCATATTACTACAAGTCACCACCTCCTCCGTCTCCTTCACCGCCTCCACCATATTACTACAAGTCTCCACCTCCACCATCACCTTCTCCTCCTCCACCATACCACCCCTACCTCTATAACTCACCCCCGCCACCTCCCGTATATTAAGTTTTTGGCTTAAGCAATTTCATTTTTTTTCCAATAAATCACGTTCAACATTGTTGCAGTTGTTTTGTAATTACTCATTAATTAATAATAGGGTCGACACTTCGAAGTGGGAGTCTTATTCTGACTGTAGTGTAGCCCATGAATTTGTATTGGTTTTAATTGAGAATCGTGTATTACTCTCTTTTTATTAATATACATTATTACCATTTTTTCCATTGATGGATTCAATTTCCTCTTTGCATTATTTTTTTTAAAATCAAGAACTAAATAAACAAGGAGCACAAAGGTTACCTTAATGCTTTAAAAAAAAACTTACAAAACATTCAATCTAAACTGCCATATGCAACCTTCATCCTTCAAAAGACTAATAAGTCTTGTTGCATTACATTGTCCATGTATATCAGACAATACAGTTCAACCCATGAAACAAACGATTAAAACCACTGTAAAAAAAACAATAGAAACCAGAATGTGGTTACTGCATAGAATCTAAGCCAAGATTTCCAAGGTCTATTGTTGCATCTTTATTCATAGTAGCCCTGATAACGGAAATTTTACCAAAGTGCAATTCAGTTTGGGTATTACATAAATGGACAAATTAAGACCGAGTCAAAGTTGTCAATAATTCTGTATCATCAATTAAATTTATTAATCTGTTTATTTTTTTTAATTAAATTTTTCAATTGGATTAATAATTTCAGTTTAAATAAATTTAGACATTGAGTAGACAACTTCAGTTGTATTTTATCTCAGTTTTTTCATTTGATAAGTTCAGTTGAATTATTTTAAAATAATTAACATTTTTAAAAATTAAAAATGTATATAATAATAATTTAGAAATTGTTTAAAATTATATGAAGTGAATAAGAATATTGTGAAAAATTGTATTTTATAGATAAATAATATTAAAAAATTAAAAATAAATTTTGTTTAAAAAAAAAAACAAAGTTACCTAAAATTAAGGTGGATTGAAAATAGGTTGTGTAATAAATGTAAAATATTTAGTACTTTTTAAATATTGTTAAAATTAAAAATATTTTTTTGTTTAAAAATAAATAAATTATGTTCGTTAAGTAACCTTTATAGTTAATACAATTATAAATAAAAGGGGTAGTGTTTAAATATAAATAAGTACAATTTATACATGATTAGAAAATATAAATGTAGGAAAAGTTGTCATCTATGAGAAGTTATTGTTGTTTTCGTGGTCGTCCTTATGACTGTTGTTCCATGTTGTTTGGATGGAACGGTAGGAGGAGGCGGAGTTGAAATGTCATCGTTAGTGTCTTCGACTTCATTGTCCTCACTCTGATTTCTGGACACCTGTGAAGGCATTGTTGGTTGATAATACTGCATCGATGACATTGGATTGTAGGTAGATGGGGAGTCATGGTAGAGGTTGCAAAGAGATTTGATGGACCAACAAAAATTTGTTGTTGAGATGGAATTGTTAAGTAGTTGAAAGGTGGTTGATGGAATGACGATGTGATGTTGATCCTATATCCGAACAACTGGATCGGTTGAACACCTAGTGGATGAAAAGATTGTTGTTGAAATGATTCAACTTGAGAAGAAGACCTGACATGATGTTGATAGTGAGGTTGTGTAGTCTCCTGTGGCATATCATATTGTTTTGACATATGTGTTAATTTTGGTGTAGTTATTATGTGTTAATAACTAATTTTGTAATTGAACTTACATCGTCATCGGACGATGACTGTATAGGCGAGATGTAACAGATAGTATGGTTGATGTACCATTGCATGTATGTTGACTTGTCATGCAAATGGCCATTTCGGTTAAACTGATTTCCCTGAGTTAGACGATTATGACGGTCATTCCACATACTTGTCCATGCGGCATGATATCCTCTCTGTGAAGTTGATTAAGGTTCAATGGGTCAATTAGAATACTCTGTCGAAATCCAAATTGACGCATAACCCAATCAACCTGATGAAATAACCGTTACGAAACATATGAGAGGAACAACCGCCCGTGCAATTGGGAGATAAAGAAAATTGATGCACAACATATATAGTTGTTTGTCAATAAATCTTTCAGCAGACCATGTTAATTTGGACTCAACCCATATTGTGTCCATGGTGTTGACTTGAGTAAAAACAAACCCTTCCACCCCAATTAAAAGCTTAATTACAAAAATGAAAAATCTACATGGCTATACTATCATATATAGAAAAGCTTGGTTGGGAAAACAGAAAACTCTTGCTTTGGTATTTGGCGATTGGGAACAATCTTACAATGATCTTCTACTGGCAACAATCTTTCAATGATAAAATTTTTAAGATATATAATAGCTTTCGGAATGAGATTTTTACATAATGATCTCTTATCTCTTAATATAGGGTTGCAGTTAATAATAATGGGGTGCTGAAATAAAAAACCTATGAAATGACAATGCCCAAATATGGGCTACTCTACAGTCCAGGTTTAGATGGGCCTGCGTCATAAGCCCGCCCAGGCCCATATCACCGTTTTGAATTTAAAAGCAGCCTCAATCTCTGACCATCGGGAAAAAACTAAAGTGTGGGTGAAGCATAATCAGCAGCGCGGCGGTGGAAGATGGCGTCGACGGCGATCGAGGAAGTGCGAACTCTGTGGATTGGCGATTTGCAGTACTGGGTGGACGAGTCCTACCTCTCGCAGTGCTTCGCCCACAGCGGCGAAGTGGTTTCCATCAAAATCATTCGCAACAAGATGACGGGCCAGCCTGAGGGCTACGGCTTCGTGGAGTTCGTTTCTCACGCGGCGGCGGAGGCCTTTCTCCGCACCTACAACGGCACTCAAATGCCCGGTACGGAACAGACCTTCCGGCTTAATTGGGCCTCATTCGGAGACTCTGGGCCCGACCATTCCATCTTCGTCGGCGATCTCGCCCCCGACGTCACCGATTTCCTGCTCCAGGAGACTTTCCGGACCCATTATCCTTCCGTCAAAGGGGCCAAAGTCGTTACGGACCCCGCCACCGGCCGCTCCAAGGGCTATGGCTTCGTTAAGTTCACCGACGAGACGCAGAGGAACCGTGCCATGACTGAAATGAACGGTGTTTATTGCTCCACGCGCCCTATGCGTATCAGCGCCGCTACTCCTAAAAAGAACGCTTCTTTTCAGAACCAATATGCTCCACCTAAAGGTAAGTACTGCAGTACAAGTGTACAAGCCTTCGTTCCGTTCATAATTATAACTTAATAAAACTCTTAATTGTGGATTACTTTGCAGCAATGTATCAATTTCCTGCATACACTGCTCCTGTTAATACTGTTGCGCCAGAAAATGATGTGAATAATACCACTGTAAGTCGGATTCTCATTGACCTATAATTTGTATGATGAGTACACCACGTATTTAATCCATGAAAGCGTATAGTCCTGTCATAGAAACTTCTAAAATGTCCTTGAAAGTGCAATCCGTAGGTCTCATTATTAGTCCAAAATTCTAAAAAATGTGAAACTTTAATGATAATATTATATGTTTGAGGAAGAAAATAACAATTAGTCGTCAAGTTTAGGAATTTGGATGAGACAACTGGAAATTTTAAGGACTTCTTTTGAAATTTCTTTAATTTTATGGACGGACGAGATATCATTACACACTTTCTGGAACAAAAATGGTGGATTGCACTTTATGTGATTTTATGGTACTCTTACTTATATTACTTATATCTGTTTGTATTGCAGATTTGTATTGGTAATTTGGATCTTAATGTGACAGAGGATGAGCTTAAGCAAACCTTTATGCAATTTGGAGATATTGTGTCGGTCAAAATTTATGCGGGCAAAGGATATGGTTATGTTCAATTTGGAACTAGGTTTTGTTTTTTACCCTTAAACTTTAACATGTGAATCTTTGTGGGGTTGCTCTAATATTTCGAAACCCAAAGGGTAAATGATATGATTTTGACTGTTGCTACCCCTTTCCAAGGCAATAAGTTTCATGTGGCCTGATGTCATGTTACTCTGCATCTTATGAGGTCTTTCATCAATCTTAGTTTCTTCTCCTTCTGCTTTATCTTGTTATTAATTAGCTTTTTAACCTCTTCCTTGGCTTTTGTCTGTAGAGAGTCCTCTGAAGATGCGATTCAGAGGATGCAGGGAAAGATAATAGGTCAACAAGTGATCCAAATTTCTTGGGCTAGTACCTTGACAGCTAGACAGGTGATTTTGCATTTGGAAATTATTCATATTTTTTATGTAATGACTGTTCGGTATGTCATGGTGACACTGGCCTGTGTAGCACATTTGTCGTACATAATGCATTTTAGTTTTAATTTGAAAAATTATTGTAATATATACAACTTATTAAGTCTTCTGAAATTTCTATGTTGGTAACACGCATGTATCTTCCATACTCAGTTCTAGTATAGATTTTTATGGCCTTTACTAGTTTATAATGTTTTGGGTTAATTATCCCTTTAGTTGAGCTCAACGGGTATGGTGTGATCCATGTAGTTGACCTCACCTAATTGGGCAATCATGATATTATGATGCCTATGAAGGTCGCTTCAGCTGTTAGGATTTGGAGAATGTCAATAACAAGGAATTAAGGTATGGTCCAGCTTGAGGTCTTTAGGTTACCACAATTGTATACACGACCTGGGTTTGGGGCTACTTCCCCTCCCCCTAACTACTTTCATTCACCCAAGGAAAAAGATACGGAGATTGTGATGATGTGTTGAGACAAGGAAGAATAATGAGAAACGTAAACATTGACTCAAAGCTGGGTGGTTTTAGTTGAAGTCAAGATGACACTGTATAATTTAATGATAGTTGTAGTTAGCAGTTACATGTGAATGCTCTGTTAGTAGACTGAGTGTCTGATTGAATTTCAGTTAGGAAATTAAGTTGAGTTGAATTCAACTTAATTGAAGTTGAAATAAAAGCAGCTCCATTGTCAAACATGTTGGCACAAAATTTAATAGAAACTGAAAGTTGGTTTAGGTGTTCCAACTAGAATTGGACAATAGAAAAGAATGAGACTACAAATTAGTTAAATAATATAATGAAGAAACTGTATTACTATGGTGGCGTAGCTTTTTCCTTCTTTTACTGGATCCCAAATCTTAATGAGCTTTCATCACTCTGAAATATTTATATACTTCTGCATTAATGATTTTGGGATTATCTTGTTACAATAAATATAAGATTATCTGATCTGCTTATTAGTAGCTTATATGTGGATTCATTTTTAGTGTTTGTAGATGTGCAATTACGTTAGCTCTAACAAAAAAGTTATTGAAACAATTTTAGGATGTACCTAGTGGCTGGGGAGCTCAGATAGATCCAAATCAATGGAGTGCCTATTATGGATATGGACAGGGCTACGAGGCATATGCTTATGGTGCTGCTCATGATCCCTCCTTGTATGCTTATGGTGCATACGCTGGTTACGCTGCACAATACCCTCAACAGGTAAATTTACATATACATCTTAGGGAAGAGTGTGTTTTTGGGGTTACTCATACATATTGGTTGCTTACTATTCAGGTTGAAGGTGGTCAAGACATGTCAGTATGTATGCCTGTGGAGGAGTCTTATGATCCCCTGTCATTGCCTGATGTCGACAAGTAAACTTCTTGTCCCTTCTTCTCTCCACCTTTTCAATTTAAAAGTTATAAACACCTTAAAGAGAATGTATATTGGCTCATTATGTGTTTCTGACTGATCTTTGTTGGCTTTGCTAGATTAAATGCTGCATATCTTTCGACGCATGGAAGTTCCATTTTAGGACGGTCCCTTTGGCAGAGAACTTCGCAATCTTTACAGCAAGCATAGGATCTGTTTGTATTTCCTGTCAATTTTGTGCACGAAGGCTTCAAAGTATTGCAGATCGTAAATTTTGTTTGTTTGTTTGAATGAGTGGAATAGCATGTTGATTAGATCGATGGTAGTATTTATGAGGTAATACTGAATATCAGCATTTCGATTTTAGTTTAGGATTTGAGTTTTATTAGTGATTACTACTGAGGGTATTGTGTCTTGATTTTCAGAACTTCTTGTATTATAGACTCTTTTCTTCAATCTGCGCCTCCTAAATTTGCATGCTTATTTTCTCTATATTTTCCAACCGCTGCTGCAACAACAACAAATTCAGTACACGTAGGTTTATAGTCCGGTAAAGTCCGAGGAAATTGGTATCTCAATTACACTTATTTTTTTATTGGTTAAAATTTATTAAAATTATACTAAAAATGTAGATTTCACAGCATATTTAATATATTTTTAAAATTTTTTATACTTTTCAATAACTTCTTACTAATAAAAATACTTTAAAGAGCGTATTTCTGTTTTTTCTGAAACACTATTATCAGTTCTTATTCAAGTTTTTTTTTTTTGTAATCACCACGTCTCATTTGACTCCTTTTATATCTTTCTTTTATCTCCTTTTTTTTCTTCATATTTTTTCTCTTCCTATTTTATTTTCTTTATACTTATATTTTCTATTTACTAGCTCACCCCTCTTAAGCAGGTATGACAAAAGTAGCTTCGCTGATCAAAATATAATGTGTTTGGGTGGTGTATTTGTACTTAAATTAATGTTCTATTAAAAAGGAATATAATTTAGCTTAATGTTCTATTAAAAAGAAATATAATTTATTTAGAGAATCAGTTATACGGTTCATTAATAAAACTATTTAAAATCTTAGATAAAAATAAGGTGATACTTGTTTATGGTACTTAAAATTAAAATTCAAACTAATATTAATCAAGATTCAGAAAATAACAGAACAATTCATTATGGTTTATAAAATATTCTTCTTGATTTGAACAAAGGGACAATTTCGGATACTCTAACTAAAAGTTCTAATTAGATTGAGGTATTTTTGGCTATAATATTTTGGTGTTGTTTGTGAATAGGAACTTGAGGATTCTGTGAGGGACAAACTTCCCAACATCATATTTCGATGATCAGGATTACGGAATGACAATGGTTTCAATGTGCTAGCAGCTATTTCAATGTGCTTAGCTTTTATGAATGGAGCAAGGCATGTGAGATTAGGTTCATCTGGGATCGTCATAAGAAATGTAGAGGTGAAGATGGTATCTCTTAAACTCGTGTTTCACTCTATAGGAATAAAGCTTGTGATATTTGCATAAGAGGCAAGATCGTTGACCCTTATGGTGCTTCACTCCATAGGAATAAAGCTGGTGAGATTTGCATTAGAGGTAACCAGATCATGAAAGGTGGAGTACAAATTCACACTTTCCATAAACTCCATCTTTTAATGTTTTGTTGACCTACACCTACTATAGTATGAAGCTGGTTTAAATTGCTCAATACATTATTTGTCTGTCTTATTGTTGTGTGTGGTTTGCATGATAAAATATGTAGATGGACCATATGTGATGACTACCTCAAACTGAAAGAACACAACAATGAACAAAGGAGATTTATAAGTCCCAATACGAATTTAAGTTTAAACATATATCTTAGATCGAGATTTTAATCCTTATCACAATCAGGATATGTACACGGAGTTTGTACACTCATTACACTCTAATTAAGATTTTAATTTTCATTATAGTTGGGACATACACACGAGGTTTGTACACCTCAATAGAACTTTGATCAAGATTTTAATCTTCATCACACTTAGGACATGCACGTGAGGTTTGTACACCTCATACTCTAATTGATATTTTAACCCTCGTTACAAATAAGATATGGACGTGAGATTTGATTTTCTTGCGATTTTAATCAGGATTTTAATCTTCATTACGGTCAGGACATACACGCAGGGTTTGTATACCTCATTACTACTTTAATTACGATTTTAATCCTCATTATGATCGGCATCACAAGGTTTGAACACATCAGTACAACATCTCTTTCGAGGATTCCATCACGAAGTCTTTAAATAACACATACCATGCGCTAATAAAGAAGTATCACTTAATTACATTATTTCTAAATTATGTTAAGTTAATAACCTACAACATAGACTTCGTTTCAATTGATAAATTATAAAAAAAATTAGTTGTACATAGACTTCGTTACAACGTTTATTAATTATTAATTTAACAAACTTTTAAAACTTAACTCTTTCAAAATCTGAATATAACTAATCTCATCACTTGTACAGTAATTAGTTTGAATAACTTATTTAAATAGTCAATTATAATGTATATTATTTATTAATAGAGAAATTCTAAGTATCCAAATTTTAGACAAAAATAAACTGATACTTAAAATTGGTTAAAAATTCAAACTTCAACAATTAAATAATATTAATTAAAATTAAAAAATAACAGAATAATTCATTATAACTTATAAAATATTTGTCCTATTACGAACAAAGGGACAATTCTCTTAATAGAACCCTGAAAATCAAAATGAGATATCTTTGGATAGAATAAGAAGTCGGTTCATTTAATGACACTCACATCAAGTAGATTCAATTGTATAGGTGTAAGAGATTTATATAAAAAAAAAAAAAAACACATTGCTAGCAGTGATTTTTCACCAGCAATTGTGTATTTTTCAACTACCATTATGCAATCACAATTCTCTACCACTAGTTTTCGAGGTTGCTAACATCGAGTTTTGAATGTTCATAAAGACTGCATTTTCTAGAGTGTTATAATTAATACGGTTGGTGAGTAGTAAGTGAGAATACTTTAAATAAATTCGAATTTAAAAGTAACAAATGTTTAAAACCGTAAGGTGATTTTTTTTTCTTTTTCTTTTTGGTCATTCTGTTGTTGAAAAGAAAGTATAATGTCACATTGTCTCTGTCAAATCAATTGAAAGCAGAAACCTTCTCAGCATACACAGCATGATTGACTTATGAAGTGAATGTTTTCTACTTTTTATGGCATTATCATATCATCACCCTATTTGATAAATCTAACCGACAAATATATCATATGAAGATTAAATTGGTACTTTTCCTACTATATAACACTAAAAAAATCATGAAATAAAAACTAATTTTTATACATCAAAATAATTAGTTATAATAGAAATTAAAATAGAAATTATTTTAAAAATTAAAAAAAAATTAATTTATAAATTAATTTTTATTATTTTCTATTATTATTAAATAGTTTTTAAATTGATATCTAATTAGCAATTAAGATTTTAACTACTAATTATTTAGTTTCTAAATTTAATAACAAAAACTTTGGTTGCTAATTAGATACCAATGTAGAAACTATTTAACAATAATAAAAATTAATTTAGAAACCAAATTTCTTTTTAGTTTTTAAAATGATCTCTAATTTAATTACTATTGCAACTAATTATTTTGGTTTCTACAAATTAATTTCTATTTCATGATTTTCTTGTAATAAAACCTGAAAACAAAGTGAACAACAACACATTACTTTATTGTATATAAATCATTAAAATAAAACTTTAATCTAATACTAATTGAAGAACAATATAGAAAATATTTAAAAAAAAATTGTATTTAATTTTTTTCTTAAACTAATTGGAATTCAGTGACTATATATCAGATAAGATAAGGGACAAATGAAGCTGCATAAGAATTTAATACGCAAATTTTGTTATCCATAAGTACTGATTTTTATTGCTCATAGAACAATTTTTATTGGACTTTCTAAGAAAAGGAAAGGAAAACAGTACACTTTTCCAGTTTTTTTTATAAGAAACAAATAAGAATCTATTTTGTTTCTTATATACTACCAAAGTAACATGCTATATAGCTAAATATGATTTGCAAATAAGCGTTTTGATGATCTCTTCAAGCCCAGCATGACAAGGAGCAACCCCAGATAATCATAATTGTAAGAGACTTCAAGTAGTTGCAACTTATTTAGCGTCCATGGAGGATATCTAAACCAAAAATCAGTGAGGAAACTTCTTCTTACTATTGCCTTCTGGTGGCTAAATGTGTCAAAGGAGAACTTTCCATGGTACATGCCAAATCCACTTTCTCCCACTCCTCCAAATGGGAGAGTATCAGCTGCATACTGCACAAACAAACAAAAAGAAGAAGATTAATTAAACCACTCAAAAAGACTACCAATGGAATGATGGTAGATAGTGTAGTTGGTGTACTTGTACTATTGCATCATTGAAAGTCAAACTGCCAGAAGATGTTTCAGACACCATTCTTCTCTCTAGGGTTTTGTTTCTGCTGAATACATAAAGGGCAAGAGGCTTAGGCCTGCTACTTATGAATTTAATACTGTCCTCAATCTTCTCTACCTGCAAATTGATAACCAAACAACAAAAGAGAATGACACTGACCAAGGTTGGAAAATATATTTAGATTTAAGCATGTGGTAATAGTATCAAAAAAAGATTAAAATTTATGGTTACAGTAATAATTGGAAGCAATGGGCCAAAAATCTCCTCTGACATAATTGCTGCTTCCAGTGGGGGATCCACCAAGATGGTTGGCTCAATAAATCTGCATAAATTTACACATAACTTTTTTGTGTAAGTAAATATGCACTTTTCTGATCTTCATGAGGAATGAGTACTGTATTGCAATTAATGCAATACATCCAAATAAACTAAATGATCAATTCTAATTACAGGAGAGTGGGTAAGAGTATAATAAGCATTGAAAGTTTTTATATTTCAAAAATATTAAATGCATATGAATATAGTTTTGTAAAGTAAGAGATAGATTTGTAAGAGATATCTCCTACTTAACACAACTTTAACTGACATACAATTATTGTGGAAGAATCTAGGGGAGAAAAGTAGGAGTGTTAGTCAATTACAAGTTTTCTTCGTCCATTGAGCCACCATAAACCACGGATTCTTTGACCATTTTATCAGTAAGAAGATTGTTCAATCTAGAGAAGTGGTGTTTGTTAACTATCTTGGTAATAGTTTTGGAATGTTGAGGGTTCTCTCCAAACATTTTCTTGATCCAGACCTTCATCAGTTCCACCTAAAAGAAACAAGAATAAGCTAGCACAAAACCCCTAACTAAACATCATATATGAGGAAACAAAGATGAGTGTGAACATGAAAAAGTTAAAGGGATGTGTGTACCAGTTTTGAGCAATACTTTTTTTCCACTAGGACATAATCAATAGCTATGCATGCTTGACCAGCACAAGTCCCAAATTTTCCCACAATAATTCTCTTCACAGCGACCTCTATATCCCAAGAAGAGGAAAGGGAGTCAACAACTGCAGGGCATTTTCCACCCAACTCCAAAGTCACAGGAGTCAAATGCTTCACAGCAGCAGACATAACAATCCGCCCCACACTTGCACTTCCTGCCATTAGTTTTTACAACAATTGAAGAGGAACACTTTGTTCTGTTAAGAGAGAGAGAGAAATAGTAAAATTTGTTTTTGAGTTCTTAGTTAAAATTGGTTTTACTGCATGTATTTTAAAAATGATGATTTTGGTATCATATTATAAAATATAAAAGATTAAAATCATTCCTAATTTGTAAGAATTTACTTTTAGTCATATAAGATTTTCAACAAACTTATGCATCTTGTCAAAACTATAGTGATACTACCAACAAACTCTTTTATTATGATAAACTCTAATAACTTTGAAATTATTTTAAAATCGAAGCAATATTATACTATGACTCAATCAATATCTGATATAATATCTGTTACTCGAAAATATTTTGAGTAAGATTAATTTTGACCAAAAAATGGAGTCACCTAGGTAAGACACATTTATATCACCTGTGAAGAAGATTTTGTCCCATCTTTGCTCCAGTAGTTGTTGGGTCTCTTCTGGCCCTCCTTGGATCACCTTAATGGCTTTATTGTCCAAATAAGTGGTGAGAGTAGAAAGTAGAGAAGAAGAAGCTGGAGACAACTCTGAAGGCTTTAAGATTGCTACGTTTCCCGCAGCTACTGCTCCAATAAGTGGCTCCAAGGATAGTCCTAAGTTTGCATAAATCAACAGAACAAGCACACCTCTAAATTAGTTAGCTACACAAGCCCATGAACTTAATTTTATATTTTGCTCATAAATGTTTCTGAGGGATTGGTTAGAAGTTGAACTCACCAAATGGGAAGTTCCAAGATGAAACAATGAGAACCAGACCAAGTGGTTCGGAAACAATTTCTGCACTGGTGAGCAATGCTATTTGTGGCAATTGAGCCTATCAAAATGAATTTGGCGGCTAGTTACTTCATAAGTATATGCTCATAGGGTCATCTTCAACTATTTGGAAGGAATCTATCTTACCTTTTTGCCTGACATCCAAGCTTTCAAAGACTTCAATGCCAGATTTAAGGTCTTGATCAAAGTCCCTATCTGAGACGAGAATGGATTTTATGATCAGTAAGAAAATTATGTATATGTGAGAGTAGTTTATTACTCCCACAAATACTTTTCATTATAGCAATATAATATAAGAAGAACTATTAAAGATACCTCGTCTCTGAAAGCTTCAAGTTGATGTTTCCCTAGATCTTGCATAAGGGCATTCATGATATGTTCTTGTTTTTCCATGAGGAACCGACGCAACCCTTTGAGCTGAGACTCTCTCCAAGACGCTTGCTTAGTCTTTCCACTCTCATAATACTCCCTCATGTCATTCAGCTCTCTCTCCAAGCTTGGCATCATCTCCATGGTTCTTTGGGGTGTAGCTGCTTAACCTCCCAGCAACCAGTATTTATATTTGCTCAACCAACTCAATCACTTAATTTGGAAACTAGTTTGGGTTTCAAGAAGGAGTAAGGGCCCTATGCATTCTCCCATTCACATGTTTTGCCATTCACCAATCAAAGGGTTGCACACAACATCAGAAGATAATAACACCCTGCTACCTGCTGCACATTAAATACCAAAATTGATACACACCTGCCTCATATCCTCTCCCGCATACAGTGTATTTCACTCTTTTAATCTGGAAAGTTTTCAAAGCTTTTGGATTAAATGTGATTGTGAAGTTTAATTGTATATAATTGGCTTTTGATCCATCTTCTTAATGTTTTACTTCAACAAATTCTCAATAAATGGTAGGAGTCAAATTCAGATAACTATAATGGAATTAGCTGTGGATCAATGTTTATTATAGATAAACGGTTGTTTTTAAAGTAATCTCCCTTTATAAATAAATAATAAAATAAAGTGTTGGAACAACGACTATTATTAGGACATTTCATTGTATATAAGTGGGTGTAAACCTCACCCCATGAGCCGATTTTATGGGATTGAGTTAAGCTTAAAGTTCACTTCGTAATATGGGTATCAGAGTCATTTCGAACTTATCCTAGCGAGTGTTTGTTGGGCTTATCAGTCCACCCGCTATCGGATCATTATCGAACCACGCATAATAAGTTATCTCACGCACAAGTTGTCATTCTCGACATAAAGAGGGTGTGTTGGAGATTACACATCGACTAAAGATTAGAACGGTGCAAATCTCACTTCATAAGCCGGTTTTATAGTGTTGAGTTAGACTTAAAGTTCACCTCATAATATAAAACAATTGTTTATACATGAGAGAAACATAGTTTAAAAAAAAATTAAAAAAAATGTAAAAGTATATGGGTTAGGATAGTTGGAAAAAGAAGGGGTAAGATGAAAAGTGTTAATGAAAGGGCTTGTTGAATGATTAATAAAAGCTGATGCTACAGATTGAGGTGCAGGGTGTGGGGGTGAGGATTGCACATGGTGATGCTGCAGTTAATGAAAGCTATGAAGGTAGCTTGCAGGGTGCATCACTCTCATCCACTTATTCCTTCTCATCATGTTCATGGAGAGTGTGTTCATGTGTCTTGGTAGAAAGAATCCTGTTAAGAAAAATTATTAGTTGGGTGAGAAGCAAATTCTCCTATAACCTTCGTGTCTTTTACTTATACTAATTATCTATTACTAAAAAATTATTAAATCAAAATCAATTTTAAAAATTAAAAATAATTAGTTGCTATATTTATTAAATTAAATATCTAAAAAAATTATTAATTTTTAAATTAATTTTTATTATTGACAAATAATTTTTAAATTGGTATCTAATTAGTTACCAAGGTTTTAACTATCAATTATTTAGATTCTCAATTTAGTAGAAAAAGTTTGATAGTTGATTTGATATTAATTTAGAAACCAAATTTTTTTAATCTCTAAAATAGTATTTAATTTAGTAAATATAATAACTAATTATTTTTTGTTTTTAAAATTGGTTTTTTATTAATGATTTTTTAATAGTGTAGTGATAGTGTGAAAAATTAGTTCTAATTTTTTTTAAAGAATTAATAAAAACATAATTTTAAATTTTTAAATAAATTTAATTGTAATTCATAACTTTTTTAAGTATAACCTTGAATAAAAATATCACAAAATTTATTTCAATTACAAAAAAAAACAGTACCCTCTTCATTATCTTTAAATTGGTATTGTTGAAATTTTAAAAAAAAAAAATACAAGGAAAGGGTATAGTGGTGCAGTGAGAATTTGCCTTTAATTTATAATCAAACTCAATCTTTTAAATCTTATGACTAAAATAAAATAATTAGTCATACATAGGCAGATATCATATAAAAAAATATTTTTTAAGTGACTTGTATTTAAGTTTCACTAAATTTAAAATGAAATAACATTAATAATAATTAATTATGTATACTATACAATCTACTAATTTTTTCGGTTCATTGTCTCCATGTGGACCTCTTTAAATGAAATAAATTTACTTGATTCTAACCCATACCTAAGATCCTTAAATGCATTCTCAGAAATTAATTCATGAAAGTTTGTATAAAAGTGTGGTTGATAATTGTGCGTACAGTCTACAACATGGCTGGATCTATATCTATATGTATCTAGGAAATACGTATAGGAATTGGACTCTAATAAATGTCAAATTTGATTGGAAAAACTTAAATAGAAGTGTATTTTCTTTGAATTTAATTTATTTCACTTTAAATTAAGAATTTGAAAATATATTTTTGATAGAAATGAGTTGAAGAATTTGTAAAGTAAAAAGAATGACAAAGAAAAAAAAATATATATATGTTTGATAATATCCGATTTAGAAAAATAGTAGGATACTCGTAGGACTTATCGGTGAAGTGTTCAATTCAAAAAAATATTTGTTAGATTTTTTAAAATTCTAACACGATTCTAACACAATTTTAAAAGGTATAAATACAATAATTTTTTAAAACTTTATTATTGTATAAATTTTATTTATAATTATAAAAATAAAGAACAAATTATTTTGAATCAATCATAAAAAGATATTTTCCTGTTCTAAAAAAATCTGAAACATACTTTTGTACATAAATATTTATTAAATAAAAAAAACTTTTGTGTTTTAACCGTTATTAGTAATTATTTGATTTAGAAATTGCAATAAAGTTTGTGGGTCAGATGAATGGTCCATCTTGCACTCATTATTATTATTATTATTATTATTATTATTATTATTATTATTATTTTATATATATATATATATATATATATATTTTACAGTGTCACCAGAATGGTGCAAAGTAACTCTACGTATTATTTTACCAATTTATCATTCTCATCTCTTCATCATTATTTTGAAATTCAATTTTTCAGTGAGAAATAAGTTAAAAATAATTTTATATCACGTAGAAGTTATTCATTATAAATTAAAATTATTATATAGTTTATATATAAATTCAGTTATTCATATCTCACTAGAAATCTTCATGTGAAATAAATGTTACATTTTGCTGTGATTTTCTTGAAAGTCGTACTAATAATATTCTTTGATAATAATTAGTGTAAAATGTTTTACATTGACTATATATATACTAAAATTTTAATGACATAATAAATAATAGCAATTAAAACTACAACTATGTATGATCAACGTCAACACAGATGAGATATCAACGTCAACACTATTTGAATAGTTATTCCTAAGAGACAGTCCATTTTATATTGCCCATGCTACAACGACTCTTCATAAGGAAATATTTATTAGAAAGGAAAGTGACAACACTTTTTTTAATGTCTTTTTTTAACATATTTTTTGGTTATTGGTTAAATTATATTAGATAAGTTATAGGTGTGTTAAACAAAAATAAGTTGTGCATTTTTTTTTTTTTTAATTTTCAATGTTGAATAGAGAGTATATTGTAAAAAGTCTATGTAAGTTAATTTTCTATAACAACTTCTAAAAAAGAAAAAAAATATAAAATAAGTTTTTTTAAGTATAAATTAAGTTATGTAAGTTTTTTTATATTAATTTCTTGAAAATATCGTTTTTAACTTACACATAAACTAATTCTAAAGAACGAAAAAGGTGACTTACTTTTTGTTTTCGCTTTCTTCTTTTTTTAAGTATTTAGGGAAATTTTCATTCAAACAAGTTCAACGTTATTGATAGCACATATTTTATTTTTTACTAACAATTTTATTATTTTTTTATGAATCTATCTTCTTTTCAACTTATTTTTCTTCTTTCCTTTTATATTTTTTCATCAAACCAAACATTGGATGATGGAATGGTTGAGAATGAGACTCAATTTGTATTCAATTATGTTATACTCAATATCTAATCAAATAATCCAAGCCTTTTAACTGTTAAGATGAGAATATAAACATTTCTTCAGATCAATCTTTTGTTAAACAATTCAGTGTCCTTCATATTATTTAGAAACATTGAAAGGAAAAAAATTTGAAAATGTATTTATTCAATATGAGTGTACAAGGAAGAATATAAAGGGTTAAAACAACATAAAATGTAATTATATTAAAACAGATATTTCAGTTCTCTAACATCTCTCGTATGAAGTAATTATGGTGGGATTGTCCCACCATAAGTTTATCACAAAATTTATGAAATATAATATGACAACTACTTGAAATATTATAAAAATATAAATAAGAGGATTATACATTTACTAAAAAATAATCAAATTTATTGATGGATTTTTAACTACTGACTTAAATATGTAGTTAAATTCAGTATTATTTACAGATATTATTCACTGATACGTAAATTCAGTATTGTTTATGAACATTACACATGAATTTCTATCTGTAGGTAAATTCAATTTTACCTACAAATTATTACTCATAAATCTTTATTTGTAGGTAAATTTTACATTATCCACTAATTTTATCCACAAATCTATATCTAAAATAAATTCAATATTATTATTAATTATTAATATAAATATTTTTATTAATAATATTAAGATATAAATAATCTTAATAGTTTTAAAAGTTTTAATAATATAAATAATATTAATCACAATAATTATATACGTAATATTAAAAATATTATTATAATATATAATTATAAAATCATAACTAATATTCCTAAACAATATTAATATTATTATAATAATATTAATACTATTTATAATATTTATAATACTTATAATATTTGTAATATGTATAATATTTATAATATGT
>Ga0123342_1005829_pt1 | contig 17538 bp, 11 predicted proteins | sample Turbeawhitnodule_FD_89960 | JGI IMG/M metagenome (GOLD analysis project Ga0123342, IMG submission 89960) | Root nodule microbial communities of legume samples collected from Mexico - Turtle bean Mexico white nodule | ecosystem: Host-associated > Plants > Roots > Nodule | place: Mexico: Nepantla... | reverse complement strand
CTTCACTCCTTTCACCATTCTCCATAGAGCTGGCCGAACCTCTCTATCCCATACTCATCATGCACCTTCAAAGCCATCACAACTCCTAGGAGGGCTTTGTTTCACTCACCCATTGCTTCCGCACCCATCTTACTACTTTGATTCAAGGAGAACACATGAAATGCCATCATTTGGTATCAGAGCTTTTGGTTCTTCAAGATGAGTAGCTTGTCTTTTTAATTTCAGTTCTTCTTTATTTCATCTTTGTCATTTCAATTCCGCACCCAATACAAACCTCGACCTCGTTCGCCACGTCCGCCCCTTCATCCTCGACCATGGCCCCTAAATGATTTTCTACCATGATCATGGTGGACCTGATGTATGCATCAGTTCAACACCCTCGATCTGATCAGCTCCTCCAAGAGGTCCTTCACTTTAAATCATTATTCCGTACTATGCCCCTAGTTTCAATGATAGCTACAATGTTTGATGGGGTATTCTAAAGGATTGTTGGGGTTCAGTGATGGTAACCGAATGAGTTCCAAATTGAAGGTCTCCTGAAAAACCATCTCTCTTGTTGTGTTAGGGTGTAGTTCTCGAATTTTTCTAACTTTTTTTTTTTTCTTGAAAGACAAAAGTGTTGTGGAGGCCAGGACCCTCATAGCCTTTCGTCGAGCATCAACATTCTCTTTGATGCTAATGTATCTTGTCGCCTTTGCTTGCAACCGATCCATATCCTTTGGGGATTCCAAATACAAAGTGTCCAAGAATTTCCCTGAACGTAAACCTATAAGGAGGGTATGTATGGCTACCGCCTAGTGTAGGTATGGAATATTTAATGTGACTCTGAAAAATCGGGCCATGTAATGCCTCAAACCTTCCCTTTCCCCTTGCACGAAATTGTGCAAAGATGCTGAGGTTGCATATATTGGCTTGCAATCGGTGAACTTGGCTAGGAATCATGCACATAGGGTATTGATGGATTCAATTGAGTTTCTAGACAGAGAATAGTACCATTCCAGGGCCACTCCCACCAGTGTGGTTGGGAAAAGCCTACAACGTACGACCATATTCTCCAAGAACAAATTAACTTGTGTCATGTATGCCTTGACATGAGCCTCGGGATTCGAGGTCCCATTCTACTTCTCCAGGTTGGGCCATTCCCATTTTTGTGGCAGTTGGGTCCTCATAACCTTGGAGGTGAAGGAAGGTTAGCCTTCGTCGTTTCATTGAGTAAAGGGTTGGTCACTGCCTTCAAGGGTTGATGTTCGTACCCTTGACTCTCCTTCCACGAGGATCTCAATGTGGTTGATATCCGTGTTTCCTTCCATGATGACCTAAGCGTATAGACATGGGAGGGTGCCCTCTCCTGACTGAGAATTTGGGAGAATTTTGCTGGGGCTCCACCATGTACTCGGTAAAGTTCCTATCGTCCTAGGTGTAGTCATCATTTCTTTGGGCAATTTGATTTTACAGTGCCTGCATTTTCGTCTCGTGTTGTTCTTTCAAAGACGTCATGTCTTTCTCCATCTTGTCATGTTTCTACTTGAGAGTGGTTTCATTGTTTTTTTGCATGTTTTCCTCATTCCTTCGAAGATGGCCTCGAGCTAGGCATTTAGGTTGTGCTACGAGGAGCTCATTTTGTGATACGTTCGATGTTATGGTGGTCGTGGAATAATGTTTTACCAGTGTCCGATGGTGGACGCCAAATGTTCTTAACAAAATCATGCTCGAAGGATGTCTTGATGAGGATCTTTATATTCTTTCACAAATCCATTTTCAGCTAGTTTTCAGACAAACGGAGATGTACACCAGAAAAATACTTTTCGATGTTTAAATAAGTAAAAAAACAACGATGATTGTATGTGCCTAAAATATGTGAATGTAAGAATATTAGATATGATCAATTGTATTTTTTGAAAAAATTGTATTTATAAATTTTTTTATGGTACTTTTAAGTTGATCGAATGATAACCATTTATAACTCATAAATAATTATTTAATAATAAAAGCTCATAACCATTTAATAATAAAACCTCTTTGAGTATCTGAGTAGGTTGTTCTATCAACTATATTGACAGGAATGAAAATTCTAATATCGAAATTTTGAGAAATTAAACGATTGAACTCTTAAATTCAGGAATCAATACTTTGGTACCCAAAACCTTCTTATCGCTTAAATCAAAATTTCAATAATTAATAAAAACTGAATAGAGTAAATCTTTGGATATAGAGTCCCTATAAATACAACACCAGCGTGAATTTGTAAACCATACTTGAATTTTACTGAGTTAAAATCATAACTTCAAATGAGAACACTTTAACAGAGAGAATAAAAAGTTGACTTCACTCATCTTTAGGACAAAAAATAATAAATGTGAGCCTCACATTGATACACCGAAGCAACTTCTAAACCCTTCTTCGTGCGTGTTCTCATTAAGCTAATAGTTGAGAAGCTTCAGCAGCAAGAAAATCACCTAAGCAATTACGCAACAGCAGTTAGTGAAGCAAAAGTCATCACTGAGATCAGCCACTGCCACTTCCATTAATTATCATTACATAACCCGTGAACTCTGCATCACATCAATAATAGTCATGCACAAATTTAAATATTTTTTCAACCTACAACAATATCTCCACATTAGAACCACCCATTTTAAAAAACACCAAGCTTTCAAATTTGGACTTCAACTCTTCTTATTGGCGGATTCCCTTCTGGAAGAAACCACGAAGAAGAGCTGAGTCTACGTGTTCTTCCTTCTCCACCAACGAACAAACACGTGGGACGTGTGAGAACACTTTTAACAAAAAAAAAGCACGCAAAGGGCCAAAAATTTGAAAGTTGAAATTCAAAAGACCAAATACATTTCAATACCCTCTACCTCACACCCCGCATATATAAACCCAACCATTCCCCTTCTCACCCTTCAATCAAATATCTGCATCTCCAAAAACCTTCTTTATATAATAACCGTCGTTTCGGTTTTCTTGCCAAAGCACACACAACACGCAAACGCAACACACTCACTGAAATGCAAGCCGTTTCGCGCTCACCTACACCCTCCATGTTTGGGGATTCTTCTGACGAGTTCACCCGCTCTGCTGGAAACTTCGAACGCGATTTCATTGCAAAACTCAAAATCGATGAACACAAAAACGAAGAAGAATACAAAAACGAAGAAGAACACAACGAAGGTGAGGTAGAAGAAGAAAGCGAACACGCAGAAGAGGATGAGGAATTTAGCTTCATGCTTGTGAATTCCGACGGATCGCCGATCTCCGCCGACGACGCCTTCGACAACGGTCAGATTCGTCCGTTGTTTCCGATTTTCAACCAGGATCTTCTCTTCTCCGATGATTACGATGGCGGCGTCCATCCGCCGATAAATCTATTCGTCGAACATCCGGAAGATTCGCTGTCGCCGTCGATGTCGCCTTCGACGGGCAAACTTGTGGAATCTCCGCCGCCGGAGGGATCGTACTGCGAGTGGAATCCAAAGGCTGCGGTGAAGAGCAACTCCACGGGATTCTCGAAGCTGTGGAGATTCCGCGATGTGAAACTGCGAAGCAACAGCGACGGGAAGGACACGTTCGTGTTCTTGAACCACGCGCCGGCGGCGAAGCCAGCGGAGAAGGCGAGAGGCGTGATGGTGAAGAAGGTTGAGGTGAAGAAGGGGAAAACTACATCGTCGTCTGCGCACGAGAAACATTACGTGATGAACAGAGCGAGGAAAGAGAGCGATAAACGCAAGTCGTACTTGCCGTACAGGCAAGATCTGTTCGGGTTCTTCTCCACTTCCCACGGATTGAGCAGGAATGTTCATCCTTATTGAGAATCATTTTTTCTCATCTCATTGATTCAAAAATTCTATTGATTTGTATGTAGATAATGGTTTGAAATTCCCCAACCTAACTAGGTGTAATTATAATTAAATTGGATCATAATGTCGTGTTCTAGAGTTCAAATATTTGGACATACTCTATTTTTTGTGTGGAAAGAGATGATCAGAGAATTGCAATCAGCAGTATTATTTTTCTTTTGTGCCTGCCGACGATACTATTTTTCGTTAACTATCATAACCAGAGAATTTCCATCACCATAACTAATTGCTTACAAAGACACATATAATCATTTATTTGGGGATATTTGTCTCAACCACTTAAAGCAGAGACATAATAAATATGAATGATCTGTCCAAAACGTCGGTGGTTCCACCCTCTGCATGCACCATAAATGCAAACACAGAAGTATCAGTGACACACCCAAAGAGAAACACACAAACTTTGACTTTTGAAAACTTAATAATTAAATAGCATTAGATATATCTAACATCATGGCCTCATTTTTAATTAAATATACACACATCTCTGCAAATAAGATAATGGGAAGATTCACAATAATTTCTTTTGTCTGATAATAGAAACTATATATATTTATATTTTATAAAATTTAATTCGTACTTAAAGACCTACCAAACAAGACCTAAAGAACACACTCAGCAACTTCTTTTGCATTCATTTCTTATAGAGAAAGATATGAAATGGCAGAAACTGAAACAAATTTGAAAGTTTCAACCATTAAAAATTTCGAGATTAATAGTTGAAATTATAGAGATTACTTAAATTTAAAAAATCTTGTTAACCAATTTTTTAAAGAGAGTGTGAAGAAACTTAATTATGTTTTATTACACGAAAGTATAAGTACTTTATTTAAAATAATTTGTACAGTAGTGATATGGTAGTAATTGGTTTTGCCATAAAATGATTTTTATATGAGATGAAAATGGTGGAAGTTGCAACTTGTGATTCTTCTGTCTTCTATTTTGTTGTTATGCAAGGAAGAAGATTCCAAATGTTCATTGGATATGCTTATTTCTCAAGAAATAATCACTAGGAAATAACAACCTAATTACCTCCGAACTTTGTAAGAAACTGATCCATAAGATGAGGGGTAGGGTATGTACTTTGAAGAAGAATATTTATGTCCACAAACAATTTATTGGGTGCATTATCGTTTACGCGTCCCAAAATATTTTATCCCTGTAAGTTCAAAGCCACAAACATGTATTTTTCAAAAGGGTCTTCTAACCTGTGTATTTGGATATTCATTAAGAAATTAAAATTAAAAAAAAATGTTATTAATTATCAAGTTGGTTTGATTTCGGTTAGGCTAATCTAAAGTGCATCTAATTAAGTCATTTCTAGAATTGCTAAAATGAACTTAATATCTTAAGCTGCTTCCAATAGTTCATAAATTAAGTTGAACTAAAAATTAATAATCTAAATTGAAGTAAATAAATTTGACTCAACTCATTTTTAGTGTGTCTCAAATAAGTTTAAGTTAAAGTAACAGATTCACGAGTTACTACATTTAGTCCATTTTTAAAAATAATAAGTATAACTTTTTTTTAAAATAATTATATATATATATATGTTAATGTTTATAATGAATCAAATCATTCTGTATAAAATTTGAAATTAATTTTCCTATTACGATTTATTTTTAAAATAAGTATTTTATTTTTAAAATTCATAACTGTCTATTTTTTTAAATCGAACCAAAATAATGGTTGACTTGAAATAGGGTTAATCTAAGTCAAAAGCCCATTAATAAATACGAGTTAATATAATTTTCTACAGACTGACAGATTATCAAATAAATTATATATATTTTTATTTAATCTTTTAAAAAGCGAGTCAAAATGGTGTGTTAGTCATTGGCTCCAAATAGGATTAACTAGAACAAGTGTAGTTTATATTTACAAAATTAATTTCATAATTATAATACCCTTAAACCCTAAACCTAATTTAATAACTCCATATATTTTGAGTTTGATATTATAATATATGTACCTGTTCAGAACCTGAGTAATATTGATCCACGTCGATACATAATTATTATTGTGTCTCCAACTGTCCAATTCTTCAAGTTTTTATTTTTTCTCGCGCACGTTCGTCTGGTCGGCGGGGTACCTGCGATTGCACTCCGACGCTCAAGTCAGTGCTAGTGCTTAGTTAGATTTCTCTGATATTATGAAAACGTATATTCTCCCCTTTCAGAAGTTCCTTTAGTAGGTTGACTTGGACCTTGGCTGTGTGGACCAAGTAAATGATTGCGAGAGACATGCTTAGTGGTCTCTGGGTCGTGCCTGGTGGTTCCTTGATATTAAGGAAGTGTTCTATGAAGTGTCTTTGACTCTCTCAATGGAAGTTACAACTGTTTATTTTCCACGTGTATCTATATTTATTTATTTATTTAATATGCAACCCTCGATCGTCCAATACCGACCGGTATAATATACAAATATGATTAAGAAAAAGTAGATTTTATTTAGAGTTACCGACCAGATTTTAAGACAGGTTAATTATTAACTATTAGAATGCGTATAATTTGAAATGCACATGGTTTGATTTTGTTTTGGAGGTAAATTATTTAACTTAAATACTAATAACATAAACATAATAAAAATAATAATTTTATAATGATTAAAAATATTATTTAAATATATATATATATATATATATATTTCATAAAATATATTTTGTAATTATTTTAATTATATTTATTAAAAATTGTTTTCAACTAATATTTTTTTTCCGATATACATTAATATTAGTCAGCATTTTTTATATCAATATTGATAGTGTTTTTTTCTTTATTGATGTTAAAAGCAGTTAAAACATAATTTTTACTTTGATATAAAAGTGAAATTCTAATTTAAGTTTAGAAGATGGAAATTATAATTTTATCAAATATTATTATTTTAACTAATTACCATTTAAATCATACAAAAGTTAACTTTGACCCAAAATGTTTAATGTTTGTTTAGACGAAATTTTTCATAAAATAATAAATAAATAAAATTAAGTTTTACATAAGTGAAAAAGCATAAAAATAAAATAAAATAAACTTTTACATAAATTAAAATTAGTTGATATACTAGTTAAAAATAAAAAATTGAAAATATACCAGAGAGTTTCTAACAACTACCTTGTACACAAATTCCTTTTAATTTATAAAAAAAGTCAAATTCATTTTTTTCATATACTTTTCTTGCTTAATATTTTTTATGAAGAAGCTAAGGACTTCCAGGAAAAATAAATATGAAAAATAAAATAAGTTTCAAACTGGTTACACCAACTCCAACCTTCTGGAATCAAAAGAGAACTTAGTGAATAAATCCTGTGACAATGAGCTAGAAAACAAAGAGGGAAGTACTAAACCTACCTTATTACATTAGACAAAACATAACTATTGTTGTTTCTTAGACCTTATTACATTAGACAAAACATAACTATTGTTGTTTCTGAGACTAGAAAGAGAAACTGATTATTATTTAGTATGCTTACACTGACTTGTTGATAATTGTGTATCAGCATTGTTCTTATTGTTCTTTCAGTACACTTGTATCTGTCATATTATACAGTGTTGTATTCAATGTCAATTTTAGCGTAAATCAAAGATTTCAAATCTTAGATTAGAATTTCTGTAGACATTTGAGCAGTGCTCATACACAGGGTTGCCATTATCTGGTTCTTTGTGTGGATGAAATCCTGTCTCCTGGCAATTTTTCAGAATATTCATTCCTTCAGGGTCCACTAGACGAAATACTCCACAGCTCCTGGACAAAAATACTAAATTTGAGTTCCCAGATATCTTAGCATATAGCATTTCTGGTACTTGGAATCAGGCTTATTATTGTGGTTCAAGAGAAGCTAGCAAAAGTACTTTAGCATCATACAATAGTTTTATAATCCAAATCAGATTCAGAGGAACATATTCTGGTTTAGTTCAAAATATCTTACATTCATTCAGCTCCCTTATTATCTCAAACTGAAAGTTGGATGCAGTTATTGGTGTAAGGAATTTCTTTTAAAAAGGAAAGGGAAAAAAAGAAGATAGAAAAATTTAAGTAGAATAGACTAGATGTCCAAATTTTAGGTGAAAGACAGCAGTTAATATATAAGCACAGAGATAACAATAGGAATTGGAGAGAATTTGTCCATATTGTAGAACAAAAGATGGTAGATAGACCTTATGTTATCATTTGGTGCCAAGACAATGGCAAATGCCTCAGGAATCATCATCTGATAAAATAACACCAAACAGAGTGAAAAATTGTCTGGAAAAGGAAAATAGATGGAGACTATACTTTTAAGTAAATATCCGTTCGAGTTTTATTAGTTAGGTTGATTATAATTATCCCCTATGAACCATTTTAAGTTCTTTTGTTAAAGGAAAACTTTTGTAATTGTACTTTCCTAATACACATACAATTCAACTTTAGCAGAAAGAACTAAATATCCATATATTATACCATCATATACAGACTGCAGTCATCTTATCCCAAACCATAATGTCCCTAATCACTGATTGCCACCAAAATCATAAAGGATGTGCTATTAATTATATTTGAATATGTCAACTATTCAATGCAACCATGGTCCAAATGAAAACTTTGATGATAAAAGTAACATGTATTCTTAAAGGAGATCATAGTTTAAATGCCGATACAAGGTGATAATAGTTGAGAAAAGAATTGCTTTTACAAGAAAAATGCAGATCCACAGAACCTAATTAATAATGCAAATACTTGGATCAGTCACCTGGTAGGAATATTGAGTGTGCAGATCCACAGATGACATGAAACAACTTTGAGAAGGATGTGTCTGAAAAAGTTTAGAAAAAAAGGGGTTAGAGAAGTCAAACCAGGAGAATATTCTCTTCAAAAAGGATTTATGATATGAAAATAGTTTAGGCTCTAGTGATGACATATCTTGATCAAAGTGAATAATCTCCAAAGAAGGAAAAAAAACATTTCTTAGCTGGATAAAAACTCCCTAGTAAGCTTCAGTAGTTACATGCTTAAACAATAATTTTGGGCAAAGTAGCTACCCTAATTTAATAGATTGCCAAGTGGTGTTGACTTTTGCAACTCCTTTCACGCTCACATGAAAACAACCCAACCAACACTGAATCTAATTAACCCCCTCCTTAATCCACTGTTAAAAGCTATTTCTTGTGTTTATGTAAAGGAAAATTTGTCTTCCTTTTAAGAATCGTAGTTTCAGACCACCTTTAACACTAAGATGTAGTCAGGTCAGGTATATCTCATCTAAACATACTGTTCATTTCTGGGTTTCATTCCCAATGGGATGATGTTTCCTGCCCAACTTAATTAACCAAACCTAAACCAACCCAATCTTGCCACGTTAAGTTTGTTTTGATTGATATCTTCCCCCACAAACCTGTGATCAAATCACTGCAAAATTGATTTGTGAAATTCCATGTGTTCAACCCAAACCAACCAGCAAAAACCTCTACTCTTGATTAGCATTAGTGAGAAGGTGGGAAGACATACATGGATCCATCCTACAGGACAAAGGGATCTTTCATTTAGAATTTTGAAAACTTCCTCCTCATTTGTAGCTTGACACTGTAATTCAGTTATCATCAAATTAGCAACAATTAATAATAAAATCATGCCCTCTTGAAAGTATCTGTTCAAAATAGTTTAAAGCCGTAGGTTAGAAGAATGTAAGGCTAAGATCCAGATACTAACAGAATTGGAAGCGGATTCCTGCTTTGGTATAATCAGAGTAGTCATATAGAGGGTTCCCTTTTCCTGGAAAATTGAAGGATATGATCATATATCAGTTTCAAATTCTGTAATGCATTTGATCAAATCAGACTCTTCACTTCTTTTCCATAAAACACAATCTTGGCAGATGAAAATCTATTAAATACCATTAAGAAGAAATTGAAAACAATCATACAAGATATAAAGTACTAACAAATTCAGCCAACCTAGAAAACACAACCAGAAATAAACATGACATGAGTACATTCATATGACTAAGATAGGAAGGGGGGGAAATATTTCGGTTATAACATAGATTAATTAAATGAGGGGAGCAATCTTGCTTATTCAAAGTCTAGAAAAAGACCGAAAATAAGGAGTAATTATGCGGGAGGTATGACTAACTGCTCTGTAGTGAAAATTTTCTGATAATAACATAATCTGATGTATGATCAGTTAGTTATAATTATATGTAGATATTTTAAAAAAATAAGAAGCTAGTTTATGTTTATTTACAATATTTTCTTTTAAAAGAAGCAGCTAATTTATGTGAAGCTAAGTCGTTCAAAATACTTTCTGATTCAGATTTATATGCTTTTTAGCTTCCCATTATTTTGAGAAGTTGAAACTAGTACCTGCAAAATGAAAAAAAAAGGTGCTTCTTTTACAAGAAAAATGGCACCACACAGGCCCAATATTTCTGTATTCACAAAGACTTTATGATGACTAGCCAAAGACAGCGAAAGACTAAGTTATGGTTTTACAATGATTCTTACAAGACAGGCACCAAGTATACCACAAGTTTCCAAATCCTTTTCTGTATTTTGTTTAGCAAGATCTAGAAAGTCCTCCATCAACCGCATTGACTGGAAAACACAAAAAGAATACTTATTAAACATAAATAGTCTGCAATAGTCAAGGGTCTCTATGATGTTAATCATATAAAGCATCAGTCCAGCAGTGCCACATATTTGAAAATAGACAGTTTTGATGTTCAGTGAGATAGGTTCAGACATGGATGAGTGGATCTTAGTTCTTACAATATGAACATCGCGCATACTCTTAGAGGAGGTTGACTCATTATCTGATTTTGAGGATCCATCACCTGAATTAAAAACTGTAACATGAGAACTTTGTGCATCTTGAGGCACTCTCTCCACAAAACACAAGGCAGGGGAAGGCCATGACTGAGTTACTTTATCAAGCATGAAGTATCTGTTGGTTGTCATAATAGCACTTGGTTTACAAACCAATGAGCAGCAACTCAAATTTCCTAATTGGGATGATGAAGCCCCAGATGGATCCACGTCATCAGAAATCATGCTGCATTCGATCCGTACAGAACAAATTAATATTGTATGTGTATTATATTCTATGTTTCTAGCAACACCTACAATCTGTGCAGGCTTCAGGAAGTTCTAGGAAACTTGGAAAAATCATTCCTCCTCTCACCCAAAAAAGATGAAGTACGAAACAGAAGATGTTGAATATGATATTTATACCTTTGAAAACTGCTCTCTGCCGCATCACAGTTTCTAACCTGCCATAGAAAGTCCTATAAATGATAAAGATCACCAACTGTAATTTAAAAAGGAAAAAGGGGGTTGATGTGCAGCCTTTACCTTCCTATTACTTACATCCTGTTCTTCATTAGAACCTTTGTACATCTGAAAGATCAGTGGTTGAACAATCAAATTGTATATTTTAAAGATTCAAAAACACCTTAAAGATAGAGAATCATATATACTAAAGATACTTTATCTTCTTTTTTTACATCAAACCCAAGTACTTTTACATCGTCTTTCTCAGCCCAAGGATAATCCCATATGAGCAGCAGCAATCAAACCTAGGCACTAAATGGTAGCTAATTACGAGATCCAGATTAAACCACCTTTGAACAAATAAAATAAACTTATGCAACACAATAAAAAAAGAGTGATTGAAAAAACGGTTGGTCTGCACATTTTCAAGTATAAATGAACTGTGAAAACCCTCTATTTGCAAAATTATTCAATTTTCCAACCTTTTTCTTGTAAAGATGATCAATATCCATATTCTCTTTCATAAAGACTCACCCTTTTTCCTGTTTTGACTAAAAATGCTGTTAATTTGTTTCTGGCACTCTCTATAGCAGATGAAATAAGGGAAGGGATCAATATTTGTTACCTTACTACAGTAAAGTTTTCTTTTATCAACTGAGTTGAATGATTCGGTTGCTGAAATACACGTGCACCTTGGAGAGAATCTGCTAGTGAATCAACCAATAAAAAGATCGACCTCTATCCTTCTCAGATATGACAAATATATATATATATATATATATATATATATATATATATATATATAATAAATTTCATCTAAGATTTTCTGAAGACCTTGCATAATCTCAATCCTGAGAATTGTATTACATAAATACATGTGAACTGTTGGGAAGAAAAATGGGCAGCATATTATTTGTTTCTTTTCAACAAGACAATATCTTTTAAATTCCAAACATTTTGTTTTAAATTCTTATCATCAGTTTATGTTAGAAAATATCTACATATACATGATTCTTTACAATTGTTTCTAATATAGAAAAAACAATTGTTAAAATTAAGTTTTATAAGATTCTCGTATACTTTTTTAAAATATAATTTTTAACTTAAATATAAATTGTACATGTATAGGCAAAGAGAGTTTAGATAGTATCTCGAACTGGTAGTAGAAATGTTCATGTGTTGGTTGTCTCCTCATTCTCACTTTAAGTCTCTTCCTTTAATGGCTAGTGTTCAGTTGGGATTGACCTAAGAAAGGTACTCCGACGATCAAGTAAGTACTCTATCTAAAGAGTGTATAGTATAAACTGGTAAAAACATACCTTATACCTCGATGAAGGATTTATTTATAGTGTTTAGTCATGAGTATTTGTTGTGATAGACCGAATCTATCAAATGTCAGTGTTAATTGATTTCTAGCATGATCCCTGATTTTTAGGGAGGTATATTGGTATATTTGGAGAATATCTTTAATAAATCAATATCTTCCACTAAATCAATGTTAGCAAATTTCTGAGGGATGCCACCCGGATTCGGTTGGACATAATTATGATTTGTAGGGAGTTTTCATAACGGTCTCTAATACCATTTATTGAGTGTTTTAAATGTATCTTAATGCGTTCGGTCGATCGCCAAAACCAAGTGACTGACTTATCCAGTAACTCTACCGAACTCGTGATGTGTTTAATGTTGAGTTTCTCGTAAAACTCAACAAGTCCTCGGTCGATGAATTGTCGACCGTTATCAGTGATGATGACATGAGGTATACCGAAACGACAAACAATGTTTCGTCATACAAAATTTTGAACATTTCGAGTTGTGATGGTCGCTAATGGCTCAACCTTTATCCATTTAGAGAAATAATCAATTCTAACAAGTAGAAATTTACACTGTCCTTTTCCTGGGCTGAAAGGTCCAATAATATCCATTCCCCACTTTTAAAATGACCGTGGAGAGAATATAATGTAGATTCTCGTGCTTTTGGTGTGATATGGTGTCGTATTCTTGACACTTAAACATTTTTGGACAAATTTTGTGTGATCACCTTGCACGGTCGGCTAGTATTAGCCTGCTCTTAGTACTTTAGCAGCCATTGTTCTTACTCCCAGGTGAGTTCCACATACCCCCTCATGTATTTCCCGCATGACATAGTCAGCTTGGTCGAGGGAAACACATTTTAGCAATGGTCGAGTGTATCCTCATCAATAGAGGTCGGCACCGATGAGAACAAATCAAACGACTTGCTGTCTCATTATTTTTTCCTGTTGCGCTTCGCAATCACCATTTTCTAGAAACTATTTGATAGGTGTCATCCAATTTTTTTGTACCCTAGTTGTCATGCATTCGTGCGTGCCAACACTAGGATTTTTGAGGTTGATGTAGATGACCGACTGATGAAGCTTTTTTTCTTAATGGTTGCAATTCGTGAAAGCATGACAACTCTAGTGTTGTGATCCCTGTGGATATATTCAATTCTAACATTTTTGAATTTGGTCATCAAACTTCGGACGAGGTGATAATACCTTTGCAGTAGAGAATCTTCGACTTCAAATTCTTCTTTAAGTTGTCCGACAACGAGCTGAGAATCACTTCTACAAATAAGATGTTTATCCTCCATATCATGTACTAGATTGAGGTCGGCTATGATGGTCTCGTATTCGGCTTGATTGCTTGATGTTATAAATCAAACTTTAAGGCTTGCTCAAGGAGAATATCGCTCATGCTTTAAAGCACTACCTCTGCTTCGCATGATTTACTATTAGATGTCCATCAACATTTAAGGTCCATTTGAAGTCCTCAGTCTTGGTCGGACGAGGACTAAGTTCAACTGTAAAATCAGCTAAGGCTTGAGACTTAATTACCCTCATGAGCTAATATTGAATCTGAAATTCTGACAGTTCTACGACCCATCTGATCATTCGACTGGTGATAAGTGTCAAATTTCAGTAATATTTCATATTAAAATATAGGCACTTATGAGTATTAATTACTAATTTACATATAAAATAATGTTTAATTTTTGAATTTATACTTTTATATTTTTTATTATCTTTATTTGAATAAGAGTATTTTATTCCCAAATTCGGTGTTAATTTCAGGTTTTTAGGGAAGAATGGAGATTATTGAGCTAAAGATGAATAATATAAGCTAAAAGGAGAAAGTTGGAAGGTCCAGAAACACACAAAAAGTCTAACCCAACACTCGCTCAAACAACCCAGCAAGAATGTTCCAACAACGTTTTTGGAAATCGACGCCTTTCTCGATCAAGCGAGAACGCATCAGACAAATTGGGCTATTTTTATGTTTTATCAAAAAGTCCATCAGTGCGATGCAGGAAGTCACATAACCCTAATAAATTAGGTTACATAGGGGCTAGAGGCACAACCCTAGTGTGCCAGATTGAGAGGAAAACACAATTGAGTGGTTTGAAACCAATTGGGAGAATGGAAGGTGCTAGAAGTATGTGTGGTTAATTCTACCCTTTGGGATTGAGAGTAATCTGTTTGAACTCCGATGTATTGAGGTGATATTTAAATATGATATAATATTATGTTCTTGATTGATTATTTGGTATTGTTGTTTTGTTTATCACTCTTGATCTAGAATCTTAAATCTAGCTTAAAAGTATTTTTAAGGTTTTGACCTAAACAACAATATTTAACATATTTGAGTGTTAGGAATAGACTTGAAATTTTAATTGCTATTAACGTCTAAGCTTGATTATAAGTTTTTCTTATAAATAAGCGAGGGAGCGATATTTAGGGAATATTCTTAGTAATTTTATATGCAAGGAATCAATATAAATGATTTTTATACGAGCATCAATTTAAATCAAAGAACATAATGTTAACATGCTAATCAAAATACATAAGAGTGAGAAAGATGAAACCTAATACCTATTTTTCCAACTTGAAGCAACCAATTCATTGTCTGTTTTCTTATTAATCATCGCCAACACAACCATTTTCAACACATTTTTAATTGTTTTTTTTTATATTTAGTGAGTAATTGTACTTGATAATTCACTGTTTCTGGTGGGATCGATATCCATCCTTAGGGACAAATTATTACTTCTGATAATGTGGTGCACTTGTCATAAAAAGTCAACAGTCGCCCATATTCGGCTTCGCTAATATCTTCATAATCGGATACTCAGTCTTGACTATTATGCGATGATTTTGAAAATACATTCGCATTCTTCGTGCAGTAACTACTAATTTCAAGGCTACCCGACTTACAAAATAAACTGGTCGTTCTTCTTTCAACTTCTTGTACTAGTGATGCACTGACCGCTTTTTCTGATACCGCAAGATAGACTATTATTGGCCCTGTATTGTCCGGCTTTTGAATGATTAGAATGGATGCTAAGAAAGCTTTTAATTGAAAAAAATATTTCTTCGCATTTGTCCATCCATTCGAATTTAGCTGTTTTGCGTAACAGTGTACGATGAGCTTACTTTTCTCTACTAACTTTGGCACAAATCTGGAAAGAATTGTGAGTCGACCGATTAGCTTATGAATTTCCTTCACATTTTGGGGCTAGATTTTTCTGGATTTGCTTTTATACCATGATGGGTGAGCATATAACCCAAAAACTTTCCTTCTTCTATCATGAACGCACACTTGTCGGGGTTGAGCCGCATGCCATGGTCTTGAAGGGCTTGAAAAATTTCCTTGAGATCTTGGATATGTTATAGACATGAGTCATATTTGACTACAATGTCATCTACATAAACTTTGATGTTTCGGCCGAGCATCCCTTTAAAGATGTAATCCATCAACCTTTGATAAGTGGCTCCAACATTCTTGAGGCCAGACGACATGTACTCATAATAGAAGTTGTCACAGTTGGTCATGAACGTGTTTTTTCCTCATCTCTTGGGTGCATCTGGATTTGATTGTATCCTGAGTGTGCATCCAAAAACCTAAAATATTGTGACTGGTCGCTCCATCTACTAGGTGGTCGATGCTCGGTAAAGGATATGAATCCTTTCAGACAGGCTTTGTTAAGTTCAGTGTAGTCAGTACACATTCTCCATTTTCCATTTGCTTTTTTAACCATAACTCCATTGACTAACTAGGTTGTGTAGTGTGCTTTCTTGATAAAACCGACTTTGACTAACTTGTTAGCTTCTTGTCGTGCAACATCACGTTTTTCTTCCCCATTTTCATTTCTTCTGGGTGAACAATTTTTCTTCCTTGTATATAGAAAGTCGTTGTGTAATAATGTTCGGACTCACTTCAAGCATATCTGAAGTTGTCTAAGCAAACAAATCAACATTATCAATCAATGTTTGACTCACCAATTTATTGTCGTCCGGCTTTAAAGAAGTCTCTTTGTGTGTTGCATGTTCTTCATCACATAGGGGTAACGGGCGATGTTCTTCGCCTGGTTCAATGCGAGTCTCATTCATCCGAGGGTCGAGATCGACCATATGCTCTCTTCTTAGGGATTTTTTTTTCACAACAGCAATCTTTGGTCGACCCTCTAGATCCTGATGAGTGTCTTCTTCATCCGGTTGATCGTCCGCGTGTAATGCCTTGTATAGTTGATTGGTTGGTTTGACTTTCAAGCTTGCAACATAACATTCGCGAGTTGTCTTCTGATCAATGAATGGTAACTATATCACCTCCTGCTGAGGGAAATTTCATGGCAAGGTGTTGTGTGGGAACTATTGCTTTAAGGTGGTTAATGAACGACCGACCGAGCAATATATTATAGGAGGTTTTGCATTCACCAAAATGTACCTGATTGTGATAGTTTTACAAAGATATCTACCTTCTTTGAATCTGGTATACAAGTCGATGTAACCTCGCGTGATAGTTTCATCTATTTTTTATAGACGTTCATGTGTTCGTCCAGATCTGTAGAACCATCATGGAGTTTGATACTAGGTCCCTTCCATTCGGAAGGGAGTTGTGCCTCCATGATCTCATCAGTGAAAGTAATGGAGATCAAGATCAAGAAGAGAAAGAAGCCGAAGAAGAAGATGCTCATAGGATTATTAGCTCGTCATCATTTTTACCTCAAAGGATTACAAAGAGCAAATTTAAAGAATTAGGAAGTAGTGGTCAAATGTTTTCTCTTGTTGTAGTATTTTTTGTATAAAATGTAAAAATGCTTAATATAGTGTTTAGGAAGGTGCTTAGAGGGAAACCTAAAGATACCTCTTATGTAAAACATCTTTAGATATTAGCTTTAGAAAATTCTAGAAGATATCCCTTCCTCCTTCACTTTAGGCGCTAGAAGTGGGAGAGTTATAAGGGAACTTTAGTTAGCTTCTTTTGTAAGCCTCTTGTACTTACATGACCGGTCATTCTCCTATATAAGGAGGGCTTGAGTCCTTCTAAATACAGATTTGATATTTTGAGTACAGAAATTCTCCCAAATTGGTGAGTGATTGAGAGACTTGTGTCTTCTCTTATTCTAGTCTTATCTT
>Ga0123342_1005828_pt1 | contig 17539 bp, 7 predicted proteins | sample Turbeawhitnodule_FD_89960 | JGI IMG/M metagenome (GOLD analysis project Ga0123342, IMG submission 89960) | Root nodule microbial communities of legume samples collected from Mexico - Turtle bean Mexico white nodule | ecosystem: Host-associated > Plants > Roots > Nodule | place: Mexico: Nepantla... | reverse complement strand
TCATGCGTTCAAGTACAACCTCTCACAAAAACTAGTTTTCCAGGAGATTAGACAATAAAAACAACTGCTATAAAGAATTGAAAAATGAAACTTTTATTGAACAAAACCTCATAACTCAATGGGGAATTACAAAAGAATCAACCAATAAGGTTTAGCCTTCCATGCGGAGGCAAAACAAAATAGTTACAAAGAATAAAAGAAACTAAGAAAGCCCTATGAAGCTCCCTTTTCTCCTTGATGCTTGTGTCCTTTTATAGGCTTTTCTGCTCCAAGGATCTTGGGAAAATATTGCAGTTTAGATTTTGTAAACAGTTTCCACTTTCCATAATTCTTTTATTTTGTAGAAGATTTGCTTCCAATTCTGTTTCTAGGATGTTGTAGCTTTTATTTTCTCTTTCTTCTCCTCATAATTTGTTTTCTGTTTTGATTCAAAGAAGCAACTTGGACTTTTGCATATTTAGCCCATTCACAAAGGTAGATGCTTCCTCTGGATAATTTACTCTAAAAACACAAAATTAACAATAATAATAGTTAAGACCCAAATAAACCTAATTATAAGAATATTAATTAAAACAATGGATTTATTTATTATTATAGTCCAATAATCTATGAATAAGGCTAGTGAGTGTGAATAAATATATGCTCATTATGTTACTTTTTTCACTCTTCAAACTGTTTTATTTTTCAAGAAAATTCAGAGAGACTGATTGGTACAACTGAGAGGGTGAACTTATATTAGCTGAAGACTTTAAGTATTTTTTGTTCTATACACCATGTTGTACGAAAAGAAGTATTAATACAAATTGTAAGATAACATTTCTTTACATTGTAATAAAAATAAAGTTAGTACAGATCATGAAATAATAAAGTTGTAGTATTGTCACATGGAACATCTCATAGATGATTCTTTAAAACATATTTTATTTTCTCATCAATTTGTTATCCTTGTGATATATGTCACTTTGCAAAATAAAAGAAACTATATTTTTTTCTTAGTAACATCAAGTCTAAAAATTTGTTGAAATATTACATGTTGATATTTGGGGACCATTTAGAATCCCTTTTGTTTACAAATATTTTCTTGCTTTGGTGGATGACTTTGCTAGGTTCACTTGGATATGTTTGTTAAAATGAAACAACGAAGCAAGAACAACTTTGCAAAATATTATAATTAAACTTCAAAATCATTTTGAAAGCAAATTAAACATCTTTTGAAGTGATAATGATGATGAAATTTCAATGCATGCATTGTTTTACCAATAAAGAAATTGTTCACCAAACTAGTTGTGTTGAAATCCTTAACAAAATGCCATTGTAGAACGAAAGCACCAACATTATTAATGTTGATCATGCTCTCTTTTTTCAGTCTAATTATCCTACAACTCTTTGGTCATTTGTTGTCACACATGTTGTTCATTTCTTTAATAGGACACAAACTCCTTTATTGAAAAAGAAAACTCCATTTGAGACTTTGCATGGTCATTCACCAAATCTTAGCCATTTAAAAATATTTGGGTGTTTAGTCTTTGCTAGTACCCTCAATGCCTATGTCACAAGCTTAGTTCAAGAGATAAAAAAAAATGTGTTTATTTAGGATATAGGAAAGGTACAAAAGGTTATTCTCTTTTCATCTTGAAAATTTGATGCATTATTGTTTCAAGAAATGTAGTATTTTATGAAAATGTGTTGTCCTTTGATCATGATAAAGACACATAAAATCTTCTATTGAATTATTGGACAACATCTTTATGAATTATTTTTTAACATTTTTCAGAGGTTGTCCGATGCACCAGTCTTTTGCTTATGTACCTAATAAGATAATAATCATACCAACATTTCATTTGAGGAAAATATTGGACACAATTTTTTCCCAACATATTTAAACAATGAATCAACTAGTTTTATTATTATAGTGGAAATATAAATGAGTTCATCATCAAATGTTCTTTTACATACTTCTATTCATACAAGAAAAAGATTTGAGTACTTAAAGGATTTTCACACAATTTCTCTCTCTTAAGGTACTACCCATTAGTCTTAGAGTATTTTGTCTCCTGTCAATTATGTTTAGTCACACATTATTTCTTGTTCTACCATTTTTATCTTAAAATGGGTTAACCTCTCTTATGAGTTATTTAAATATGATTGTTGAAAAGAAGCCATGAGTAAGGAGTTACTTGCTCTTAGCAAAACCAAACTTGGTGCTTGGTACTTCCCCCAAGAAAGAACCCAATTGAATGTAAATGGGTTTACAAAATTAACCATAAGTCTAGGGCATGATTGGTTGTTAAGGGGTACACACAAATAAATAATTTAGATTATTTTGAAACCTTCTCTCCAACGACAAAACTTAATTTTATCCGATTTATTCTATCAGTTGCAACATCAAAATGTTGGTTTTTAGAGCAACTTGGTGTAAACAATGTTTTTATTCATGGTGACTTGCAAGAAAAGGTATATATGATTCCACCACCAGGTTTACATCTTAGTAATCCACAACAAGTTTGCAAATTGCAAAATTTTATTTATGGTTTAAAGCAAGCTAGTAGAGAATGAAATTTCAAACTTACTTCCACTATTATATCTTTGGGTTTTGTTCAAAGTATCTTTGGTTACTCTTTCTTTGCAAATACTAAGGGTTCCTTTTTTCTTATTATTTTTGTGTACGTTGATGATATGATACTCACTGGAAACAATGTAGAAGAGTTGAATGTTGTAATAAACCATCTTAATGCTAGTTTTAGAATCAATGACCTTGGTCGTCTTCACTTTTTCTTAAGATTGGAGATTTGTCCTTCTAATAATGGTATGTACTTAATAAAAGAAAGTATTGTCTTGACCTACACTCTGATAGTGACATGTTAACTTGCAAACATGCATAATCTCCTATGAATCTATCTTGCTCTTTGTGCATTGATGAAGGAGAATTGATGGATAACCCCCCTAAGTACCGAAGACTTATATGATGTTTGTTGTCCAACATTGGAGTCAATATTTTTCTCAACTAAGGCAACCTCACATGCAAGTTGAACATCATGTTCTCATATATTTAAAGGGATATCCGGATATTGGCCTATTTTTTTTCTTCACAAAACAATTGTAGTATTCAAACTTTTTTAGATTTTGATTGGGCTAGTTGTCCTCACAGTAGACATTCTAATTAACACAAGATATTGAATTTTTTATTGGGATGCTTTGGTTTCTTGGAAGTTCAAGAAGTAAAAGACTATCTCTAAAAGCTAATAGAACATTAGTCTCACTTGCTATTTAACTTTAATGGTTGTATTATTCATGCATTGACTTTAATCTCTTTTCCTACTCCTTTTGTAACTTTATGTGATAATAGAGAATTTATACACACAATAAAAAAATCCTACATTCATAAGCGTACAAAAGTATATTGAAGTTGATCGTCATTTAATTGGAGACAAACTTCAAGATGGTCTCATTGACTTAGTACCTATCTCCTTTTCTTATCCAATTATAAATCTACTTACTAAACTTTTTTATCCTCAAACATTCAAAGCAAATATTTTCAAATTCAACCTCTACAATTTAAAAAGATTTGCTTTTCAAATTTAATAAATAATAAACTCATGGAATTTCAATAAACTTCAATTAATATTAATGACATATTTTCAACCGTTAGTCACACATTTAGACATAACAATATACATGATTATAAACAATACGCATGATTATGCATTCACAAAATCTCAATAATCTAATTTGTGTTTTAATTTTTTATATTTATTATCATTCAACACTTCTATATAAATACACTCTTTTACTATTTGTTTAGATATTAAGAGAAAAAGAACTATTATTCTTTTCTCTATTTTTTTCCTTGTTATTTATTTTGTAGGAGTGATGAATTGTTGGTAACTTTTATAAATTAATTATTTGTTCTCCTTATATATTTGTAATATTTTTAGGTTAAAAACTTTAATATATAATTTTCATCACTTGTATGATAAATGAATTGGAGTCACACCTTTAGATAAATGATTAATAACTTTAACATAACTATAATGATCTGAAATGTGAAAGAAAAGATGGTAAATTCACGAATCTAAAATTGGAATCGTACTGAACAAAAGTATTGTAAATAATAATATTTTTTGTATTTATGACGAGGAAAACATTACAAGACATGTATACAAAAAGCAAAATATTGTTTGATACATAAGGAAAAAACATTACAAGACATCTATCTTATCATTGAAACTTGTATTAATTTTGAAAGTTGACAACCTTTCACCTTTCTAAAGTATCCTTAATTGACAAAGTGGGTGGTTTTGTGTATAAGACAATTATTTTTTATTCTTGTCTCTTTATTTGGGTTTATTATACAAGTGAGAGTTATCTTCATCACATTGCTGATTTATGCTTACTTTTTTTTTCTCATAAGCAAGTCTAGCTATGAAAACATTGCCAAGAAGGTTTGTTTCTTTTCTTTCATGTGAAAAAATCAATTAGGATTGTCATCATTGAAATCTATTTCTGCACTTGGTATGATATAACTGATGAAGTTGTTGATTTTTTTATTTTTTTATTTCTTGTTTCAGTGATCCTTGCACTTCTTGGTGTTCTAATTTAAAACAAATATAATGAATGATAACATGTGGCCAAGCTTGATTTAAAAATGAAAATAATAATAAAAAATAATGGTGATGATACTTATATCTCCACCCAACTCTGTTTACATAGATTTGTCTTTGCCCTTACTAACAAATAAATGGCAGAACCTTAAGAAGAACCAAGATTCAATCACATTATTTTATTTTTTAGAATCCGCTCATACTTATCCTCATGTCAGAATCCACAACTAATCCAAACCTTTTCTTCAATATTAAATAATCAATCACTATACTATGGATGCAAGACTATTCCTGGGTAAGATATATAATACCATTATCATATTTCTCTTTGTCTCATTAGTGTTTTATAACAAAATATCCAAAATTGGTATTGTTTTAATAGCCTTGTCAATTTTACTTTTTCTCTCTTTATGTACATACCCCATGATGACAAAGAAAATATGTGACATAGGTTAGGGATGATAAAGGAGTCCGGATCCGCTAAAAAAAAAAATTTCTTCTATCTAATCCAACCTGCTAGTCCGTTTAAGTCCATTTCACACAATATGTAGTTAATGAAGGCTAAGTGGAAGGTAGGGTAGGGTAGGCTAACCCGCATGATTCATATAACTTCAATTTGTTTTAAAAAAATTATGCACCTCCATATTTTTTTGATGTAGTCTCATATTCTAAAAAATTCTAAAATTATCCATTCCAAATTTTACAATATGAAATACAATTTTTTATTCTGGATTGTGTAATCTGGAATATTGTGCAATTCGAAACACAAATTTTAACTTCCAAATTCTATAACCCTGGAAGTCTCTTAAATTCAGATTCTGTAATTTTTACTCACATTTTATTATACATGGGTCGTGAGAATAATATTGTGAGATCATTCACCTAATCAATCTAAATAAAAAAATAATTAAATTTATTCAAAATTTCTATTTTTTTTTTTATATTTCTTATGTTGGCTGACCCACATGCCTGCGTGTTAGTCCTTATGCGGGACGGGTCAACCTGACCCATATTTAACGAGCCAACCAATTTACATTTTTCAAATTAAATGTGATGCGGTCTTACGTGGACGCGGATGGATCAATCCACATTCTCATCACTAGTATGTAATTCCTAAACTATACCATTGATATTTCATATTAAACAAAATTCTTCATATTTCTATATATATATATATATCCATTTTTCTCTCTATGTATATTAAAAACATAGAGCTCTTTAAATGGGTGATTCAATTGCAAGCCAATGCTCAATAAGAATTCAAAGTTGGATTATGTAAATTAATTTTATAATGTGATTTATATGAAATAGATGTTGGATTTTAAACTTGAATATGATTTGGGAAATAATAGAAATATAGTTTTTTTTGCAAAGAAAGTTGTCTCACGGTTGACCATCAGTAAAGGGTGTGAGAAGAACAAAGAAACTGTTCATATAGAAATTCTCATGAATAAAGGTAAGTGTCTATTTCTATTATAATGAATGTATGGAATGTGAGAATCACAATCCGTAAAATTCTTATGATGATGTGCATTATTTTTTATTATTGTATGTTTTTTATTTTATATTTAATACTTTATAAATTCCATTTTTAAATGAATGAAACAAGTTTCAAGTGTTTTATTGTAAAGTCACTCCAAACCATGTTTATGAATTAGTAATTATATCTAGCAGTGTATGGAAGAGAATTTTTTATTTAGTCTATATAAATTATTTTCTTATTTTTCTCTTAATAACAATTTAAAATCATAGCATAAAAGCTACGTCAAGGGTAACCACTAATATAAAAAAAGATTAAAAAACCAAAAAATAAACATGCTTAATCTCTTAAATAATGGTATAATGGTATTAATAACAACTTAAGATACTTAAATTTATGAAAAATTTAAAATATAATTATGTTATTTTTCATTTTTTATATTGAAAGACATAAGCAATAACTATGCTAATACAATATTACAGTCACGTAATCCTAATTAAAAACAAAGATAAAAATCCAATTATAAAATATAAAATATTTTAATTAATAAAACAAAACTTTTTATATAAAATTTCAATTGAAAATAGCTACAGTTATGCTGAAAACTTCACTAAGCCATTCTATTTTAAAATTTGAAAGCAATCTATTATATGCTACAAGTTGTTTAAAGAATTAATGATGACATCTGGGTGCTCATGTGAATATTATATTAGCCAAAACTTTTTTTTATGGTAAAGTTTCAATCACTTTCTATATCGCACACATGATTGCGCATAAAGGACAAATAATTCAAGTTTTTTACCTTACAGTTTTAACCCAAGGGACATTTTTATAAACAACTGTTCTAATTAACAAATGAAAAAGTAATACTTTTTTATATTCTAAAAATATTACATATTTATTTGCTGAGAGTAATAAGAAGATTAATAAAAAATCATTATAAGAAAACATATTCAGTGATTTAAGCTTTCTTGTTGATCATACTTCAAATCAATGATTGTGCACTTGGATTCTTCAAACCCAATAAGAGGTTTCATGAGGGTTTTAGGAGAGTGTGGAATGAGGATATCCCTATCTTTTCATGATTTAATTAGTTAGAATGGCTATTCATGAAAATAATCTTATCCCTTCATCCAAACAAATAATTGCTCACTTATAAACATGATAATGTCTTCATACTAAGAAAGAAGAAGATTTCCTCCACATGTTAAACAAATTCTTCTAAATAGTCTTTAAAGTAATATATTTACAAAAACAAGTTATTGCTGGCTGTTGTCTTTTTTAGAAAATTATTCTTTGCCAACCCTAAACCCTAACCACAATTTTAAAATCACTTTTAGCAAACTTACCTAAAAAGTTTAATTATAGTAACAATCACTTATTAAAATAATTTTTTTTGCAATTTAGGGTTTCTATTCAAAACTTGATGGTGTCTCATTGTTGAAGGGGAAATGTTGCTATAGAAAACTTTCAATGACAAAGCTTCTTGTCCTTCATTCTCTACCTAGTGTCCAAGACAAACATTGCTTATTGGTTGGATCATCATCAGGATATACATATTAATATATCAAGTTGTTTTTTCCTGCACCTCCATAACTTCTTTTAACACTCCCATACTTCTTAAAATATCACAAATTTATTTTATTCTATTTATGTTTTTTATTTCGAAATGGGTGATCCGAAAAACTCCAAATTATAGAATCCAAAAACTATTTCCAGATTTAAAAATACCTTCAAAATTCTATAAACTATAATGTTTTCTTTAGAAGATTACATTACAAGATTATAGAATTCATAAGGTATTTTTAGATACAGGAATAACTTATATATTATATAATCCAGAATGTATTTTTTAAAGAAAATAGAAATTTCAGACTGTAGAATCCAAAAGGTATTTCAAGAACCAGAAATATCTTCCAAATTCTCTAATTCAAGATATGTAAGTTAAAAGAAATATATTCTAGATTATAGAATCCAGAAGGTAGTTTCGGATCTGAAAATATCCAAAAAAATATTTTTAGATCTAAAAATACCTTCCAAGTTTTGTAATCCAAGATATGTAAATAGAAAAAAAATACATAACGGATTGTAAAATTCAAATAGTATTTTTGGATCTTAAAGATATTTTCAGATCCATAAATATATTCCGGATTCTACAATCTAGAATATATATTTTTAAGGATAAAATGATATTTTTATAAAAACTATAACTTGTCAAAGAGAAACTATATAGAGCTAGAGAGGGATAAGAAACATCCATATATAAAAGTATTCCAATGTGGGAATTAAATGGTTCACTATAAAATCATGGGTTGACAACAAAAAGTTGTATCTTTGAACAGAAATTCCACCCGCCAACACTTTACAGAGATAAACTTTATAATAAATATCTCTTTTTATTCAAGACACTACTCGAAAATCCCCACTATACCTTTCGTTCTATCTTTTCAGAATTTTATCCATCATTGTTCAATCATATTCCATAACTGGTTGAAACAAACATGAGATTCTACCTCCAACACCTTCTCCGTTTTCTTTTCTGTCCCCTTAGGAGGGGCCCTTAGCTTTATGAACATTAAGTGTTAATTTGAATAGTGGTGGAAGACTGATCTTTCTTTTTATATCTTTGTAATTAGGGTTGAAATTAGCCCCTTTTAGATGGTTTATTTAGGAAATATATTCCGTATCTATTGTGCCTATCTGGTATCAATGAAAATAATCAGAGAACAGACATTATTCTGTTTTTTCAGATACTTTGTTTACTAGCATCATCATCAGCAAAGGAGAGACTTTATTAGTTATCTAATATCGTAGGAAAGTTTTCATCTTTAGCTTAACCAAAAGGAAGTGTGATGTAATTTAGATAAAAATATAAAAACTCATGACAGCATTCCACTAATGATTTTAAAGCCAACTACATGAAAATGTGCATCTATAAAATAGATAGATAAAAAAGAGTTTGTGCTTGAAATATCCAAAAATACACCAGACACTTGTATTCCTTCCCTTCACGAGGGAGGGTTTAATTTGGAAATTACTCTAGAACAAACATGGGAATAATAGCAATGTCTTTGAACGAGTATTCATGAAACTAATTTTGACAATCTGTATAGAAGTGTCATGATACAGCAAGATGAAAAGAAAATATGTAGAAGTCATATAAACTAAAGGTCATTTATACACAGGAAATATAAAACTGAAGGTCATTTCTTTCTCAATAAGATGAACAGAAAAGATACCGCAACTATGGTTAAACCTACAAATGAAAAAAATCTTGAAATTCTCCATTAACACTACCAGGAAACCTTTATGACATGCCTGCAATTGTTCTAAATATGCCAACTGAACTCTGTTGTAAGGAATGAAATCAAAGAAAAATTGTGCTACCTGATTTACAACCTCTAGTAAAGTTTCCATTTTCAACAATCTATGATGGAGCCTAGATGGTGAAGACTGACATTCAAAAACATTTCGGGTAAAGATATCTATGGGCACATTACATAAGCTTAACTTTTCAAACTTTGCTAAAAGGACCAATGCCTTTTCTATTTAGACTATGTCCTGAGTATCAAATTCAGATCAATGAGCTTTAAGTCCTCATTTCAAGACCCATACGTATCACCTGCTGCTAATTCAGGACTTGGCCTGACCAGAAAGGCCTAAGAATTATCACGTAGTGCCGGGAAGCTAACCCCTTCCTTTAGATGGCTTACTGCCGTGGGACATAACCATTTCAGCATGTTTGGACCTAAAATCTGGTGGAGAAACAGATGCACATAGTGTTAGGCAAGGAACTTAATCAGTACATACATGCAAATTGGTGTCAGTAAAGACCACAGATTAGGGAGAGACCAAAGTTATGTTTTTGTATGCACCAATGTTGAATGGATGCCGGTAGCTCTGCCCAGACTTCATAGCCAGCCATTTTGCACGATTTCCTTCATAATACTGTGGGAAAAGGGCACCAAATGACATCTTCCATGACATAGATAAAGACAAAGCATTTTAGTGGAGTACATTCAAATGAAAACCCACCTCTATGGTTGTCATATTACGAAGGATAAGGTAGACATGCCATCCAAAAAGAGTCAAAAGAATTATGGTCAGGCCCACCACCATCGTTCCATACAAGACCTGAACACCATTTATAAGTCTTATTGTTAGATTATGATTTAAGAAAAATAAGGATTAAAAAAAGAACAAGTTACTCATGTTTTCAGTATGTTTTCTCAATAGAAAGCCATGTAAAACAACAATCATTCTCTAACACTAAGTTGCAAATTATAAGTTTATAATTATCACCAAAAGAGGAAAAATAAAACCAGGATGCTTCATCTTTTACTTGTGATGAAAATAAGTGTGGATAGAGAAAGTTATCAAGAGACCACTTATTTAATGTGTTAAAGTATTTCACAGCCTATCGCAGTCACAAATTATATTAAGAAGTTTAAGCTTAACTCATCTCCACAAAACTAGCTTGTAAGGTAAGGTTTGCTCTCACTTATATACTGTAAATTATATCTCTAGTCGAAGTAGGATCTTCAACACACACCCCTCATGCCGAGGCATGGACATCTTGTGCGTGGAACTAGATATTTGTGGGTGGTTCGATGGTGGATGTCATAACAGGCTCAACAAACCTTGTTGTGAGATCTCTAACAAATTTGAAATACTAGAAAGAAGTATATGCAATGACTCTTTTCTCCCGCAGAAGTTTTCCATTTGGATCCATGGGAATGTCTTCTAACAAGCATGAAGCTTCTAGGATATTGCAACCATAGTGGCAGATTGAGCCATCACAGATTCACAATACCTAGAAAACACACAAGGTGACCCAAATCCTTAGTCAGAAAGTGATCAAAGATATTTCAATTGATAGATTCCTGCCTCATCACAGCACATAATGAAAGTGACATCATCTCAACTCAAACAATTAAATAGACAACCTGAACTTGGGATGAGTGTCAATAGGGTATGAAATGGTTTGTCTCACTACAAACATCATAGAATGACAGAAGCAGCAAATCAATCTAGACTTCCCATGGGCAACAAATCCAAGTGGAGGAGAAAGGCAATCTATCCTTCAGGTCCCACCCACCACAGGATTTCTGTCGCACAGCCTCTGTACCAGAATCATCAATGTCTCCAGTGTCTTGAGATTTTCCCTGCGTCGCATCCATCTATCAATGAGGTTCCTCTATCTACTGTCAGAAATCCTCTAGATGGGTTTGAAGATCCCTATGGGTCAAATTTTATTGTGTCTAGTGGTCTCCCACAACACAACCGTTTTCTTGATTTAATCTTGTGTCACTCTCTAGATCTAAGAACTCTAATGCCAACCGGGACTGCAGAATTAACAAGAGACATGGATCTTACTTTATTAAAGAACTGAATTCCAGACTAGACTCGGTGTAAAGTGGGTCTAAGACTAATGTACCCTTGTGCCAAAGACTCCTCGCTATAATGGTACAGGGGAGGGTCACTATGCAGCATTATGCTTGCATATGCAAAGTGTATAAACTGTGTGTAGTGCAAATGAAATACATACAGAAATTCAAGAGACCCTAGACTCTAATATCACAAACAATCAACAGTCTCAGCTAAAAGCCCCTTTCCCTATTAGGATACAGATAGTAACTAAATGATTTAACAACTTCTCTAACTAACTAACTATTGGGTCAGTTTGGGACCTATCAGCCATTGCCCGTCCCGTTTTCTTCCAACATAGATATGCCCAATCATTGGCATGGCTGTCAAACTCTCAATCCACCTTGTAAAACCTTACGAGGGCACAGCTTACCTTCAATTAATCCAACTCACGCTAGGGTTAATTCTCATCCAACTCACAATTCTATATCAATTGTGCATGTTCAGTGATCTGTAACACTTCAGAACAAAACCGACAGAAAATCAAGAGTTTTCAGGTGTGACTAATACAGAGTCAATGCTCGTTTCTCTCTCCCACATTAAGGCAGCGTTTTGTTACTTTTTTTCTCACAATTCTCATCTATTTTGAAGGCTCCATCTCCACTCCATTCAATGACATGATTTTCTCACTTCTCTCGCAATTCTCTCTAATTTCTGCTCTTCAGAACTGTAAAATGCCATGCTGATATGCTGTATGTGTGACATAGAGTATCACTGTATCTGATATAAATTGTTTTACTGTGTCTGATAATAATCTCCATATGATAAGTGTTGTCTACTGTAGAAGCAAACACTAGGCTTACACAATTTTGAAAACTCAAAGGAAATAAGCAACTGTTCATTTTTACGGAGAGTATGATAAAATAAATATTTAATAAAGATATAATCAAGTAATAGTGAACTGCAAAAGCAATGAAAGGGAAAATGCAAAAAGCAAGCCTCAACTTACAGGATCTGGCAAGTGCAATCCTGAGCTTTACTTTTGAAAATTAATTCATCAACAACATAGTGTCTCAGTAGCTAGTTTCTTTTCATATAAAACAGTGGGTAGAAAACTAAACCAACAAAAAGAATTGATAGAAAGGGGCTACAAAGAAACCATTTTCCAAAAAGTGGAAGATTCAGGGAACTTTTTTTCTTGTTCACAATCAAACATCAAATCGAACTAGGATAGAGAGTACAAATGATGAAAAAGTTGCAAATATAAGGGCAACAGATGGAGGTTATTCCAGCAGCTTACTTGCCGGATATAAGATTGGGTGATTCAAGATATTTCAAATCATGATTTTGTCTTGCAAGTTACTACAATATGGCCATATGACCAGCTATACTCTGTGGTAGTAAATGTTGGGCTTTAAAGGGACGAGAACAAAAATTAAGTACCAAAAATGAGCATGTTAGGATGGATGTGTGATCACAACAGAACGGACATGATATAAATTATTTTATACAATGAAATATTGTTGTGGCAACCATGGAAGGAAATATGATAGAAAATTGACTAAAGTGCAATTTCAATTGGTTCGGTTTTGAGGGGAAAAAACCTACCTTATCCAATCATTGTGGTTTTGTCATTTCCTCATTTGATCAAATTTTTTTCAAATCTGATCAATCCAATTTAAATCAGTTGTTATTGGATCAATTTTCAGTTTTTCAAATTAAGAGAATTTATCAATTAAGACAATACACAATCATTACATTGAAACATAATAAATTTTTGTGACACAATACACTATCCAATACCGATAATGCAAATTATTAAAAGGGGTGACATGGTGAATAATATCCAATAGAATTTGGTTTTAACCATGTCCAATGGTACCGTGTAATCCAAGTAACCTATATCACTCTGAGGGATAAGACTTAAAGGAGCTCACAATTTGGACCGGATTAGTCTAAAGGAAAAAAAAAACCTATTCCAATCATTGTGGTTTTGCATATGATCAATTTTGATCTTTTTTTTTACCAAATCTGATCCAATCCAATTTAAATAAGTTTGGATTGGAACGATTTTCAGTTTTTTAAATAAATAAAAAATGATACACGTAATAAAAATTCCAATAATCACATCACATCCGAACATAATAAACTGTGTGTCTACACAATCCAATACCCATTATGGAAATTATGTCCAGACAAACATAAAATCCCAATTTTTGACATTACATGCAAAATAGTCTAAATTCCAAAATAGAAATTATGCTAACCCAATCTTAAACATCAGTACTGGTAGTAAGCAATACTAGACAAGCAGTAACAAATTCCATCCAGATGAAATTCTATTTATGTGCAATCCTTGGTTCTTTCAATTTATGATTATTTGGATCAATTGCTAACTTTCCGTGGTAGGGTAGCTATTGCATTGGAACACTCTGTTAAGACTAGTGTGGTTGTTGTTGGAGCTACTACAAAACCCATTACGGTGCATGCTATATATATAATCAGGTATGATGAAGTAAAAATGTAATTTAAGCAAACTAAATAAGGAACGGTACACGGGTTCTCTCAACATAAGAGTGTGTATTAGCTTATAACTGGAAGAAAAACGAAATTAAAATTATTTGCAATTGAATAAACTAGAAGGAGACATGTAATAACACGAATAGATTACAAGTAACTACGACAAATTCCAGCATTTGAAATTAACTTAATGATTCAAAAGGTAAAAAATGTGTTGAAAGATTTTGAAGTATGAACAGACTACAGCCTTTAGAAAGGAAAAACATGTATAGCCTATAAGTTTTTATATATATTTGACAGGAGTAGAAATCAATTGCACATATATTATAACATCTTTAAATAACAATAGCAAACAACTTACATAAAAGATCTTAAGAGAACTCCCTTTAATGGAGTCCCAGTCCTTCTGAAATACACAGCTTATAAATATGACCTGCACATTGTAAAAGCTTATGTCAAATAAGAATAATATCCACTACAGAACCAGTAGATGCCAGATTGAAAGCATACCGTAGCATATATACTTGACATGGTGGCATATAAAACAAAAACAAAGAAAGCCTTATAATTCCAATAACCGACACAATTATTTATCCACAAGCAGTGATGATCCTACATCAAATTTAGCAACCAAACAAAAAGGTCAAAATAAATCCTTGTTTTGTGAACTGAAATGCTAAATTGAACTCAAAGTAACATACAACTGACCTACCATTTTCAGAATACACCTTCTGCAAACTCGACAATGATGGGTCCTTGGAGGTTTGTAAACAAAGCATTTGTCACATTTCTTCAGTTGTTCATTCTGCAGCAAGTTAATCAAGGAACTCAGCAACAGATCAAATAAAGTAGATCATCAATATCAATATGTAAGAAAAAAAATAACAATATCAATCAACACCTTAATCTGTCATGAACACATCAACAACAACTTTACACAATTTAAAAGCAACACCTAAATCCTTGTCCATAAGAAACCAAAATGAATGAGGAGGTAATGCTAAAGAATCTAATCTAATCATAAAAATTATAAAATTCCGATCTGGACCAAACTCATCCCCAAAAGTTCATTCATGGGATATATATTATTTTGGTCATATTACTAGTCAACCGGGATCTCCAACAAGAAGATATACACAAGAGCAAAATTCTACAAGTTAAGCACCATAAACTCTTCAATAGTCATACACAACAGCTAATTTGAAGCACCTGCAGCATTGATCCATTGACAATTTACAAATAAACCAAGATTCAGAAAATTTCACTTCAATTTCCTACTTAATTCACGCAAGGAACACAAAGAAGCTACACACTTAAAGACACAGATCATATTCCCAAACATCAAATGTAAACGCTAAGCATTCCCGGGATTCATTCAACAGAGACCCATTATAGAGATTTGAGAAAAGCTTACATCTTTGGAGAATTCAACATCTGGGGCATAGGAAGAAGGGACGTGACCGGGGTCAGTGACAACGCAGGAAAAGAAGGAGAAGAGGGAAAGAGAGGCAAAGAGAGAGAAGAGGTACGCATTCAAAGTGCCAGGGGAACTCTGCAAATCGAGCCAGTCATGGAGGAAGACGAAGATTGAACTGTAATACACAAAAGACATTAACGAAAACACTGCCAACACAGGCACTGACAGAAACCTTTTGCCCTTTGTCGACATGGAGAATTAGAAAACCCCTTCTTCCGTTTGATCTTGCTACTCGATTTCTTAATTACTAATCTTTAGGAGTTTTTCTATTTCCTTCTGCATCTTCTCAACTAAATTCTTCATTTTACACTACACTACATGTAAAAAAACTATTAGTTGGTGTAAATGTAATTTTTAACATAAACTATAATTTTTCATGTTCTTTCTATTTTACATATCGATACATATTTTTATTGTAAATAAAAACCTTTTTTTTCTTGGTTATACATAATGTAAATTCTTTGTAAGTGTATTCAAGCTTTTTTTTAGTTTTTATTAAAAGTATACCAATGTAAAAAAGTACTGTTAGGAATAAGCTTTTTTTAAAGAGATTTTTTGTGAAAAAGTAGTTGGTCCAGCTTCTTAAAAATGATAAGAAAAAAAAAAGTGGACCAGAGACTAAGTTAATTGTTAGGTATTAAAACTATTTAATCACTGTAGTTTTTACGATATATTCTTCAGTATAAAATAAAGTATTTAACATATAAAATATTTCTCTAACAGATAAGGATTTAACAGATAAGGATTTAAAGATGATTGAATTATGTTTTATGAATACATTTATTAAAATTGAATCAATGTTATGCAATTATTAATATTGTTATTTTTTTTCATGTAATAATATCATAAAGTAAATACTTCATCTCTACCAGTTGTACCCATTGCACTATAGCTTCCCCATTTCGAACTCCAACACATACATTTTCTCCTCTCCTAGCTCTCACCTCTATCTTTGAAGGTGTTGCAGCTATAGTTGCATCTTTCCCATTGTGTTGGTGCAAACATACACTCTCATTCAAGATGAGTCATTCTTCCAATCACATCTTCCCCAACCCATTTTGTTGCATCAAGACCTTTCACATCAGTTGCAGCTCCCTTGACATCATTAGTACCATCACCATTGTTAGTAGTCACATTATTAAGACCCTAACCACTATCAATTCCTTCTATAGTTATTTTATATGTGTACTATGTGTATGACATTATTTTCGTATATGAATAATAAGAAGAATTTCAAAGTAGATTTACTTAAGCTCGATCGGAGAAACATATTGTACTACACTCTGAATCATCTTCATGGATCTTATAGAGAAAGATAGAATAACAACTGAAAGTTGACTTCTTGCTGTAGGTGGTAAGAAGAACGGTCAAATTTGTGAGAGTTGGAGAGCTTGTACATAACTTTAGGTAATTTGTCGTGGATGATCGGTAGGTAATTTTAATTTACCTACAAATTTTTGTTATTTATGAATTTTAGTGATGGGTAAATTCAATTTTTTTTTAGTGACAACATTGATGTTATGACTAAGTTGTTATTTGATGATTATAAGTTGTGTCCTTTCTTACATGAAGTATGATTTTTTATGTGATGTCTGACTTTCTTTTCATATAGAAAATTGACATTTTTTTTTTTTTGAAATTTTTAAAATATGAAGAACTATTGAATTGCTTTGTTTGTATACCTAAAGTCTAGTGTTCTTTCTAACCACTTGAAGGAAAGTGATAACATCCTCCCACATTGTGTTGGGAAAAACGGGTAATTTTCTCACTAAAACAAAACACTAATAGAGCTACCCGACAAATAATATTGAATAAACAGAGCGAAATAATTAAAGAGATAAAGAGGAAAAAACACACCAGAAAATTGTTAACGGAGTTCGGCCAATTTAGCCTAATCTCGGAGCACAGCAAAAACAACTCACTCTTTTATTATTATGGGAGAAGATATTACAAATTGGGATATCTAACAGTGAAGGAGGAGAGTTTAATTTATAACCCTCAAACCTCCTTCCCAAACAATGAACCCATCGATGTGGGACTTGGGATTAAGCCAAAATCAACAAATCTCCACCTTGGCTTAATTTCAAGTCCCAC